>ERZ778027.1132-NODE-1132-length-48790-cov-11.549605_pt1 | contig 48790 bp, 43 predicted proteins | sample MGYA00375757_ERZ778027 | MGnify/ENA primary metagenome ERZ778027 (study PRJEB29350, sample SAMN05389817) | bioreactor metagenome | isolation source: Ammonium sulfate bioreactor | place: South Africa: University of Cape Town | collected 2014-02-18 ...
CCAACGAACGAATCCATTTGAGAACCTGTCGAAATGAACCATTTTTGTAGCGAGTGTCTGAACGGCCAGTAGTTTGACGACCATGTGCTGGAGTAAGATGAATTCGTTCGGTTTCAATTGGTAACCAAGCTGAAAGAAATCATTTTTCAAAAAAAATAAATTCGAATTCTTCAAACGTACGATCAATAGATTTGATGATAAAATCATCGGGTGGTGAATACGGAGCTATAAAAAGAAAAACGAAGATAAAAATGCATCCATATCATCAAGGGAAAAGTATTTACTTGTATTGAATAAACGATTATCAAATAATGCTGAGCCAAGTGCTACACGTGCTTGTTTCGGCGGAATAATCGATTCACTAGATGAATTGAATGTTAAATTGTCATACAAACATTTAATAATCAAACTCACGCGTGCACTGGAATGTTTTCTTTATCATCACTATCAAATGCCGATCGTTTACGTGTTGGACGACCCGTTAAAAAATTTTGTAAATTCGAAAGACTAAGAATTGAAAACGATAGTTTACGAATGATTATCAATGTGAATTATGTTATTTACTTCATCATCTGAACAATTGTGAAAAGAAAACAGCTGTTGTGATAAGTTCGATGCTTTTTTTTGTGTTACTACCAACACATATAACTAGATGATGCAATTCGACGTTTTTATATACGTTGGATCCAAGCGGACGGCAATCTCGACACAAAAGACACTCGATAGAAAAAGAGAGAGAGAGAAGAAAAACGATCGATCGACTTAACTAAAAGTTCCTTCAGTTCACAATTATCTGATTGGTGTTTAGGAAATAAAGAACTGTTTTATTGCCAAAAAATAAATAATAAACTGTATACATAGAAATACACACACACACACACACCGTGAAATTATGAATAAAATGTTTATTTCGGATTTAAAAGAAAGTTGTATCTTCGGAAAAAGCACCACACAATCGAAATTCTCCTTGAGCGAGCATGCAGTACATTCGTTGAGGCGATGGCCGAGATCGAGATTGAGATGGCCGAGCTATCGATGATCGGAGAATGTATTCTTTACCAGTTGGAGCCATGAATTGACTTTGAAGTTCGTTTGTTTCCGTTTCCTAGACGAAAAATAATGAAAAAGAAAAGATCGAACTAGTCGACGAACTGTTTTCATCGAAGATTTTGGTGTTATTGTGAACATTGAAATGATCTTCTGTCCGAGAGGACTGTGAGCTGCATTTTTAACCGGCATTTCCGGACGTGTATGTAGTTGAGTGATGAATTGAATAAGTTCTTCCTAAAGAAAGAAAAAACAAAACAATCATTTAAAAGACGAAATTCAACAAACTTTGCTCGATTGATCGACATCAGGTGGAAATAATTTCTGTTTAAACGAAAGAAATCGACAGATATACTGCTCGAGAATGGTTAAACAATCGAGAAAATCCTGAGAGAAAACGAAAATATTCAATCTATGAAATCAATCTTTGTTTCTACTTGTTGTAATTTCTTTTTCCGTTCGTCTCTTCCTTTGACAAATGCCACTGCTTTCGTGTGAAGTCCTTCCAACAACGTTATCGCATTAGGTTCTTCGATTTCTTCGACTAAATATCAAGAAAAAATAAACGAATTCATTCCTCATTTCAAACCTTCGCGTGCAATTCGATCGTATGTAACATGTAAAAGCACGGGAATTAATTGTTCGAGGACTTCTCCCGGTGTTAACGATGAAAATTTTTGAAGAATCTAAATCAAATTGATAAGAAAAAAAAAACTCATTGAAATTCGTTGTTCAACCTTTTCTGCTTCTTTGCCATCGTCGAACAATCGTTTCTGTTTTCGAATCGGTACAGCTCGTGCTTGTTGCCAGACTTCAATCCAAAGATTATCCGGCAATTGCATACGCGGACTAAGTGAATAGCGTTTTTGAACATTGCCTTCGCCGTCGATTTCTTCGGTTTCGATCCAATCACGAGGCGAATACCAACGAACAAAATCCTCGATCGTTCCCAAAGGATTTGCTGCCTAAGAACGTTTCGAAATCTCGCGTGTAAACAGTTCAGTATTCGAATTTTACCTTGAAACTTTCCATATCGGATAGAAGCGATCGACTTTGCATTTTTGCTCGTAACAGAGCTGCTTCTTCGCCTGATCCTAAATTCGTTAGAACGGTTGTTTGTTCATCGAGCATATCTTCTGTAGCCGGCGGACATTCCTTTGATAAACAAAAAGCAAATGCAAAAAAAGCCTCTCGAACACAATACTTGTGTAACTGGAATGTAGAGAATTTCATCTGAATTCAATAATTTCAAATCTCCACATGGTTTTAATCGTCCTTCGGGTTGTCCATCGGATTTAACTGCAGGTAGAGTCGATGAACATTCGTAGAATTCATCGCCATCTTCATCTTGTTCGAGTGAATTTTCTAATGATGATGTTGCTTCATTCTCATGACGTCGACGATGTTCGATGCAACAGTTAAGCATTTGGAGATTTTGATAGAATTTCGAAAAGGATAAATTCGGCGAGCCCGATTCGAGTCTAAAATCGTTGAGTCCAAGTTTGTTAGCAAAAAAAAACACAGAATCGATTTTTACCCAGGAATCAATTTGCCTTCTTCCCAATGTGTTCGAAGTTCTTGAACAACATCGAACCAGATGTGAGCTATCGAACGAAGATGATTATACGATGGTAAACTGCAGATTGCAGTCAAACAAATAGCAAGACGATAAACGAAACTATCTTTGGGAACTGATTTCAATTGACGAATACGTTCAGTATCCTTGCAAAACAAATAATTATTATTCTCTGTTTTTTAATGTTTTGAGTTTGAATTTATACTTTTGGAGATTCATCGACTAATGATTGTTGTCTTTCGAATGCTGGTCGTTCGTTGAACAGATACTGAAATCACTCTCGTATGAATGAATTTCATTGAGAAATACTTCGAGTTTATTTACTTCGATTGTTCTTTCCATCATCGCTGCTGGTAATGGTGGATTGAAAATATTGACACGTAATCGACTTGTTGTGTTCGAAATTGATGATGAAATCGATGTCCAATATTGCTGAGTACGACTGTCAGCTATGCGTTTCAATGGATCAGCCATATCGACAGGATTGTTCGTGGTTTCTATTCAAACAGAGAGTTTGTTTTTTGTTGGAAAAAACACACGTTTCAAATTCGAGCTAATTATCATATGAGCTTAATCATCTCTTACTCACGAGATTTATTTATCTGATTTCGTTTTGCTCCTATAAATGATTTATTTGTCTTTTATCTCACTGAATAATTTTTTTCCCTATGTTTGGAAATTTTTATTACCATCAGAATTCTGAATTCGTCCTAGTAATTGTTCGAGTGTTTCTCTTCTTGTCGATAGTTTTAAATATTCATCCACAGTATCGCTTAATAAAACTGGCAAATCTTCTAATAAAGTCACTCCGACTGCCCATTGATGGGATAGTAACGGATTGAAATCACTGATCTCTTCATTTTCTGTGACAAGTTCTTCGGAAAATATCGGCCATGTACAAGATAAATGCAGACCACTGAACAAAAACAAAAAAGATTCAATTTAATTAAGTGTTTGCTGATTTACCCAACAGGATCGTAGAGTGATCCGAATGGAAGCTCGGTTATAATCGGTACGTTTGATTCATCTCGAGGTAGACTCTGTCGACTCGATGTACTTTCGAATTCTTTTAAAACGTAAGTAAATCGAACTGCAACCATGATGATCGTGTCATGAGAAATTTGTGGTCCCTGAAGAAAATATCATCGAATTTCGTTGAAGAGTTTCCTTTGATAGTTGTTCTTACTAATTTCGATTTGAAGATTTCTAAAAGACCGGATAAATGTCGATATTGATGTGGTGCACTTTTCAAATGGCAAATATTGAAATGTGTTCGAAGACCTGAACCCTCGCAAATGCCGATGAACATATTTCGCCATTCTTGTTGAACACGAATAAAAATCGGAACATTACTGAAAATAAAAACGAATATAGTCAACAGTTCAATTCCGTTTGCTAACAAGTACCAGCCAACATTCGAGACGGCAATAGCTGTTGAACTTAATAATAGATTAGCTCGATCTTCATCTGTTATTGCATCGTTATTACGTTTCGGTGCGAGAATAATAAACTCTCGTAGACCATACCAATGACACAAATATCTAAATAAAACAGAAGATTACTTTTCGAAAGACGATTTCAATCGATTACGGTGAACTCGATGGAAAATCATTTCGTCTCGACATCATATCAGCCATGGCTCTTGGAGGAATAACTGCAAAAAATAGAACAGTATTTTAAATCATTTCGTTTCTTTTTCATCTGCGTACATGTTTGTTTTTCAAACGAAGTCGATGTTGTCATTTGTGGATTCGCTTCTGTTTTCAATTCCGGTACTTGTAATGAAAAATGCGTTATCGTATACGAATGATCACCGAAATCCAAAGCTTCATTATGTTCAACCCAAGTTCCTTCAGCATAATCAATCTAAATAATTCTTTTCTTTTGCCTTTCGAAACCAATCATTGCAATCGCAAACTTCAGTATTTGACACTTCTGGTCCGTTTAATTTCCATTCCGAAAGAATCTCTTCGATTCTCGCTATAAATCTCTCCCAATCCGACGCTGTTGTATAATCAACAATTTCGAAAATCTCTTCTTCCTAAACAATCCGATGGCCTCAACCATTTCGACTAATCAATCATCTTACTTCTTTAACATCTGTCATCTAGAACAAAATCATTTAGTTGCTTTTTTTTCTTTCAAACAAAATTTTTCTCTTTCATTTTATTAGTCAAAAAAAATAATTACTCAATTACAAAATAGAAAAAAAAAGATTATTTGATCAATTGATTTCCTATCTGAACAAAATTGGAAGATGTATGATCATTTATTAAGAATGAAGTCGTTTTAATTCAACTGCTTTCTGTAAGATTTTATGTACATCCGTGTCTGGAGGGTAATTCTAAACGAAAGAAAAGCTCGGAAAAACATTCGAATTCGAACACAAACTTGAAGTAATTTAATATTATGCGATTCAGACTCGTTCAATAAATGCTCACGTTGAAGTCTGCAAAACGAAATGAACAAGAAACTGAAAAAAAAGAAGAGTTTCGATGAGAGAATCAACGTACACAACCATTGCACAGCAAATGTAAAGTAGAAACTCGAAGTTTCTCTCTTGATCAGCGAATAACGAATCCCATAATCTCAAAACATCGGGCAAATAGAATTCCTGAGATAGTAACAAAGTTAACCAACGAAATGCATAAAATTCTGGTTTTAATTTTTGTGTTTCGAATCGATCATAGATTTCATTGTCGACTTTTTTTAATAGTTTAAGAAAATTTTGCATGCGAACGTGTATGCCGAACTCGGAATTATCGTAGATTTTCATGAAATTATCTCGAATATGAGTCATTAGATTTGTAAAACAATAGAACGTGTCCGCTTCGGCGTGTTCTAAATCGAAATAAAACGAAAAGGTCGTTCGATTGATTTGTTGTTTTTCTCGAACCTCGCCATTGCTGATTGGGATCGTTGGCGAATGTGTAATAAATAGGTCCGATAATCTCGTTCATGCCTTGAACATAACTTTGTCCTGAATTAAGTTTCGAATAGACGAAAAGAATTCGTTCGACAACTTCCCAATGAGCTTCGCATCCATCGGCGAGAATCTCGTATTCATTGTCACGAGTGAACATGTCCGATGATGGACGAATTCTGTTCGAACGAGAACTAAATCGAGAATTTTCAGGTTGAATTTCGACTTTAAGCGATGTCGATGCAATTCGTTTGTGAAGATTTTCAAAACCATCTTCTTGATTGAATAATTCCGAACAAGGATAATCAGTTTTACTTTGAAAGAAATTCAAATCCGGACATAAACGACTACGAACAAAACAAAACAAAACTGAATATCAAGGTTAATGTATTCCGACTAACCGACAATCTTTATCGATTTGTAGTAGAACTTCATTTTCTTTGAAATAAGCTGTCCAAGAACTCTCAGGTGCGAAATTCAACGGCTAAAAATCAAACATAGAAACTCGATATTCTTCGATTTCGATTCAAAGAACAAACATGATCCATCATGGCTGATTGTGATGATGAGCTCAATCCTGGTTTAATAATTGTTTCTCGAATATAGCCACGATACAATTCTCTAGAAATGAATATCATTGAATCGATGAGCATTTTCCAAAGGATTTCTCTACCGGTTTTTCGAAAGATAAGTTGGCCATTTAGTTTGATCTCCTGTGAGATAGTTAAGTAAAATCTGCAGATCATTTATTTAAAAAACAAATTCATAATCATTTTACAATCGATTTACCTTCCAAGTTAAACTTCGAATACCATTTTCAGCTGGACAACCTACTCAAATCTCGAACAATCAAAACGAAAACCTTCTTGTCAATTCAATGAATTTACCATTAAATGCAAGTGCTTTGAGTTTTTTCACATCGATTAAATTCGATTTTAAAATCGTTTCAAATTGTTCGATTCTATTCGAAATAAGAATATCACAATGTGAACAAAGAATCTTCGAATGGCTACGTACGTCTTTTGATACAATGCCATTTGTGGAATTCGAATTTTATTTCAAACAAAAAACAAGAAGACTTGGGACAGCACACGTGAGGAGGAGATGATGTTTGATGTGTTGTTAGATAGATAAAACAAATCACAAGAACTTCTGATTTGCTATCTTAACTGATCAATAAATGCAAGTCAAACAGATGTCGTTCGAGTGGGATTAATTAGAATTTTTATTATTATTTTTATCAATTAATTAAAACGAAAACAAACATTGACATGTATAGAAGATCTTTGTCGAAAGAAATCGTTCATGTTTTGTTTTTAAACCATCCATTGATTATCGGTGGTTAGTTTGATAATATTTGGAGATTTTTTACTAAGTAATCTTTCGATTAATTTGCGTATTTCATTGATGAGAAACACCGATGATGTTAAACAAACAAGGTAGAACAAATCTAAATAAAATAAAAAAAAAAAAGAAAATTAAGTTAAATTGCTGTTTTATTTTGTCAATAATGAATTGTAATCGAATGAAAAGTCCCGTGAGAAAAACAAATAGAATTGAAGCTTTCCCGATTGTGAGCAAACCTTTCGAAAACTTTCTGCATTTCGAAAAGAAAGAAAATCATCGGACAATATCCGAAACAGTAGAAAATGTCTGTCAAGAGATATTATCTTTTCGTTTGTCAACAAGATTGAATTCATCGAGTACCTGATGCACTGAGTGCTTCCGTTTGAAAAACATATTGTAATGGTGGGAAATAGATCACAGCCAATTGACCGACAATGGAAAGTAAAACAGCAATAACAAAAAATCGATTGGAAAAAAGGCCAATTTCAAAGATAAATTTCGTCTAAATGAATTTTTAGTTCGACAAATAATTTAATCATTGAAATCAGCCTACTTGTGAGCGGCAACTAAGTGCATTGAACATATCAAAAAAAACAAAACAAGTGAATGTCATTGTCGTATCTCTTGGCGTCACTTTTCCATCACGCATCTACAAAGAATTCAGGTCAATTCAGAACGAAAACAACGACGAATATTTTCATTTCTACTTCAGCATAGAAAACACATAATGTTCCAACGACGATTACAGCAGCACTCGTGATTATATTGACGATTAATCGTTTGTTTATCATTGGATCGGAGACTTTTCTCGGTGGTCTTTTAAGAACATCATGATCGACAGGCTCAACTCCGAGACTAAGAGAGAAATTTCGATCTTTCTTGAGAAAATTACAGATTTCAACTAACCTTTGAGCCGGTGGACCATCCATAATGATATTAATCCAAAGAATTTGCATGGCATTCAATGGATTAGGAAAGTGAAACACAGTTGAGAGTGTAATAAGACTCAGAGCAGCAATACTCCTGTAGATAAAAAAAAAAAAAGATATTCGTTGATTCTCAAACAACAGTTACATACGTGCTCAATTGAAATCGAACAAAATTTCGAATATTATGAAATATTCCTTTTCCTTCCTCGATCGCCGACATAATCGTATAAAAATCGTCTTTGACCAAGATCATATCAGCTGCTTCTTTGCAAACATCAGTTCCTGTTTGTCCCATGGCAATACCGATATCAGCTGCTTTCAATGCAACAGCATCGTTCACACCATCGCCGGTCATACCAACGATATGTCCTTGTGCTTGAAGAGTCTTCACAATGGTTAATTTATGTTTCGGACTAACACGATAGAAAATCGTCGCTTTCGAAATCGCGTCATCGAGTTCAGCACTATTCATATGATCGAGATCTTCTCCTGAAATGCTCAAATCACCATTATTGTAGATTGCTAAACGTGCTGCAATAGCTTTGGCAGTTTTTTCTGCATCACCAGTGATCATTTTTACGAGAACACCGCCCGTTTTTAATTGTGCAACAGCTTGGCCAACTTGTGGTCGTTCGGGATCGATGATTCCGACCATGCCAACATAAGTCAAATCATCAAACGATCGTCCCATTGCCATTGCAAGAACTACAAACAAGAAGAAAACAAAATGATCCAATGAATGTGTGACGTTTTCGTTTACCTCGTAGGCCTCGAGCTGCCATTTGATTTGAATCAACGATAAACTCGCGAATTTTCTCGTCAGTCAATGGAAATTCTTCTCCGTGAGAAAGAAATTTCTTTGATGTTTTCAAAACTTGTTCGATTGCGCCTTTCAAATACAAACGCATGTCGGTCTACGAGAATGATAATCGTTTTTGCCTTTTTTTTTTGTTCGAAATATTTTTAAAAGAAAATAACTAACCGGATTATATTTCGGTGTACATTGAACGGCCATCCATTTATTTTCATGAGAGAACGGCCATTCATGTTCGCGTTGAAATTGTTCGCGAATATGTGGAAGATTCATCTGAAAGAATAGCCTTTGATGAGAACAAGAAATTAAAGTTCGATTTTCATACTTTCATTGCAACAGCAAGTAGAGCACCTTCGGTCGGTTGTCCGCGAAGTTGAGAATGAACGATTTCGGCATTGTTACAAACGGCACCGACCTAAATCACAGTCCGGTTCTTGTTCGAAATCTTGAGTAGAAATTTATTTGTACTTCGATTATTTTTGAGATTGAAGGATGAGAATCATAAGTAATACGTTCAGATCCAGAAAGAACATCCCCGTCACCATTATAACCAGAACCAGTTACCTAAAATTCGCGAATTCTTTCAATTCTTTTCCTATTTTCATAACGAACTTCAGCATTTTCTCCATCGGATGATAAAATATGCGTAACAGTCATTTCATTTTTAGTCAACGTGCCCGTTTTATCCGAACAAACAACAGTCACACAACCTAAATCAAAGAAAAATCTTTCGATGATTGAATGATTCATCAACAAAACAAACCAAGTGTTTCAACAATTGGTAACTTCTTAACGATTGCTTCTCGTTTTGCCATACGTTGAACACCAAGTGCTAATGTTACCGTAACTACAATCGGTAGACCTTCGGGAATAGCAGCAACTGCCAAACTATATCATCGTTGCCAAAAGTCAAGTTAAAATTTTTTTTTGTGTTATTTTACCTAACACCGATGGTAAACATTTCGAGAAGATGTCGGCCTTGTAACCATCCAACAATGACAATAAATACGATGATACTCAACGAATAGAATGACAATTGTTTGCCTAGAGCATCCATACTTCTTTGTAATGGAGTTTTCGGTGCCTAGGATTATCGAATAAATAACTATCATTCATTTTTAAAGTTTATCCTACTTCTTGCTCTTGCATCATTTGAAAGATCTTTCCAAATTCAGAATTTTCTCCCGTACAAATCACAATTCCCTATTCAAAAACGATCTCCTATCCCGGATGAACTCGTTTCTTTCGTTTCCTACTTTAGCATTTCCATTTAGTACATGTGTGCCCATGAAAACAATATTCTTTCGATCACTAATCGATGTTTGTCTCGAACCGAAATCTATCGGCTCAATTGTCTTCACCGATGGTTTCGTTTCACCTGTAAATGACGATTCATCAAGTGAAACATCATTTGCTTCGATTAAGCGTAGATCTGCAGGCACACGATCACCAATATCCAACATACATAAATCACCTGGTACTAAATCTTTGGCGAATATCTGTTGCGTTTTTCCTTCGCGAATGCAGACGCATTTCGGTGGGACAAGTTTTTTTAATGCTTCAATTTCTTTTTCGGCTCGATTCTCTTGAATAAATGCAACTGTAACAACAATAATAATCGCAATTGTGATTGACAACGCGTCATCATATTGTTTCATCAGTAGAGAAATCAATGCCGAAGCTAATAATAATAAAATCATCGGTTCTTTAAATTGTCCAAGATATTTCTTCCACATGGGTTCATCGTCATCGACTTCGAAATCGTTGTGTCCGTAGTATTTTCGTCGTCGAACGATTTCTCGTTCATCGAGACCTAATTTCGGATCGGTTTGCAAGAGTTTAATGATTTCATGATGTGACGTTCGACAAGCTGCGTCCGAATTCATCATTGTTACTGTGCCTTTGCTTGCTTGTCGTTCGTCGATCGAACTTGCTAAACTCGATGTCGATGTAAATTCGATTAATTTCATCGAATCCATTTTATTTACAAAGAAAACAACAACACTCAATGAGAAAATAAATAAAATAAAATAATTCTATGATTAATTTGTCTCTAAATTATTCTAGAGAACAATCGGTGGGAAAAATATTAATTCATCTAAATGAAGAAAACGAAGTTAAGCATCACTACTTCATATTTACATATTAAAAAAAAAGAAACACAATTTGCAATGTGTTCGAACAATAATAAGTGACAGATGGAAATTTATTTGACTCGAACGTGCCAGCAGGCTTGAAGTATAATGTAGTCAATGGTTAAAAGTTACACACATGTTGATATTTCGATTTTCTTACCCCGATAGTCGTGTATAGAGAAAAGGAAAAAGAAAATAAGAAAAGGATTTGATAGGATTGTAATTTGTTAATCTGAAAGAAAAGAAATACGTAGAAAGCTTGTTTTTTTTTCGTGTTTAATAATCAACAAACAAAAGAAAACAGACAGTTTTTTATTTCATATCAACAAATAAAATATCCGAAACAATCAGAAGTTTATTTTTGACACTTGGTTGAGGAGATAGAAGTGTTAATGTTCGTTTTTCTGTGTCCACTTGTTGACTGAAAGAGAAAAAAGAAAGTTATCGATTGAAATTATTTTCAAAACTTACACGACGACAAAACCGAGCAGATTTTCTATTAACAATTTCTCGACACTAGTCGAACTGCTAACTGAGAGAACATGATGAACCAATGCTGGACCTTAACAAAAGCAAATCGATTCTTATTCTTTTCGCAAACGTATGATTCTACTTGGAGCTATGGGAAGAATTTTGTTATAAGTATTTTTCAAAACCATTCCAGCCGGTAAACACGAATCAGGAACTTGTGGTGTACCGATTTTGTATAATTTAATATCACTAAATTCCATAGTGAATACATGTGGACAGATGTTATTTCTTGGTCCGTAGAAATATTCTCGAATTTTGTTCTCTTGAAATTTATCTTTGACGGCGTCTTTTGGTACGACCTGATTTCGAATGAATAAATAAATTGAACTGAAAATCAGAAGCAACAACTTACACCACCGGATTTTGGAAGAGTAATAACTTTGACAGATGGTAAATTGTCAGTTAACTTTTTGGCTAAGAATTCACTGTCAAGTACGACAACAATATCGACTAAAATACGAAATCTCGTTTTCACAACAAACAAAAAAAGAATCGAATGTTTACCATCAAATTCTTTAGCAATATGTACAAAGGATTCATAACCCTCCTGTCTGATATAACCACATGTATTCACAACAACACCACTAATTAAAGCTAACAGAACAAAAACAAAACGGAATTGAAAGTTCGTAATTCGAATTCGATTTACATTGTTCGACATTTTCCGAATGAAGATTCACAGACTCCTTTATTGATGAGACAATTTCATTGTATAAACCAATATTTTCACTCGGAGTTTTATAACCATAATGATAGACAAGTGGCATATCGATTCGAAAGCCTTCTTCAATCGATGCTGGCCGACGAACAACCAATGCAGCTAAGAACAAATCAATTCACAAATGCAGTTTTCTTCGTTTTTATTTCTTTTTGATTTTTTACCAATTGTTCCTGGGAGAGAAATCTGATTTTGTCCAACATCGAGATCGACGAGAATCGGCGTTCGACCAAGTCGAGCAGCCCAATTCACTAACATTCGACAAACCGTACTCTTGCCTACATTCGGCGAACCAGTTATCATAATCTATTAAAAATTCAATTCCCTTTCATATTTTCATTTCTTAATCTTACACGTGGTCCCCTTGTTTTCTCCGTCTCGGCCTTTTGTCTCAATTGTTCTAACATTCCATGTACATTTAAATAGATATGCATCGGATTTTCATCCACCGCAACGTAATAATCAACATGATGTGCTGAGACAATCTACAGATATTTGATTATCAATAATTCTCCTGACATTTAATCTTCTTACGTTAACTGTACAGCCCCAGTAAGTGTATATTGCGAATTTCATTCCAGCTGAGAATTGATATTGTTGACCAATCGCCAATTCTGTACCGAAGATTTCGGCTTTTCCAGTTCGAAGCTAAATGGAATAGATTTTAGTTTCTTTGTTTTGAAAAAGAAAATTCATTAGCGTACTTCAACAGTGAGACTTTCTTCGACATCGCCACGCAATTCTTGTCCGGCTTCGATCACGATTTCTTTCTACAGACAAAGAACAAGTTGTAAATAGAAAAGGCAAATCTCGATGAGATTATTACCGCTGTCATATTTCTGAAACAAAAGAACGAAAAAATAAATAGAAAGATTTTTATTTCTGATGAAAGCAGAGTTTTTTCTCTTTTTTATGTTCGTCAAAAAAAAAATAAAAGAAACGAGCGTATAAAAAAATAAATATCGTAAAAAAAAGAAGCGAAAGTAATGTTTGTCCTTGTTGTTAATTGATCGTTCATTTTCTAGAGAAAGCAAACGAATGTTTTCAATGTCTAAGATGAATGAATATGTAACCTTATCTGTCCGTTTGTATACGAAGTGACTTCATTTAAATGCAAACGATATTGTATCTGACTTGAAATTGATGATGGCTGAAGAAATTTCTCATTTATATTCCAAATAACTATCTGACCAAATAAATCTGCTGAGCTGATTTTCGTAAGATGATGATTCTCGGTTTGATAAGGAACAAATTGTCTAAATCAATGGGAACAAAAAAATAGAGAAAGGTAAATCTTTGTTTTTTTTTCGATTGAAATACGTGATCATGCTTTGATGTGTAGTCAACGGTTCAGGTGTTTGAGTTTGCATCGATGGTTGTTCGAAAAGACGACTTGAATAGAAAATAAAATCAATGTCAAGTGGAATTCCTCGTTATCATTGTTCTTCAAACCCGATTGATTTTCGGCCGGAAACTGTCTCTTGTCGATCGAGTTTCTCAAGAAATTCAATTGTGCCTCGTTGTCGATCGTATCGATAAATTAATGGCGAAAATTCATGGCCCTTGAAATTGAATTCATTTTTTTTGTTTTGAAAAATTCTACAAAAATCTCTTACTCCTGCAACTAAGATCGATTCATTGATAAAAATAATACAACGAAATGGGAGATAATTTGTCACTTCCATTGTTATGCTAAAATGATTTTGATTTAATTGAAGAACAAAATCGAACGAATGAATTACCAAGATGGATTTTCAGCTGAGACGGCGAAGATTATGGAATTATGTGATACCCACGCAAGATTGTCACCCAATGGAGAGAATGTAACATCATGAATCCAACCCGATTCTTAAGAAAATTCTTTCGAATTAATTCGAAATTCTCCTCGAAGAAAATTCAAACCTGATTGAAATTCATGTAGAAGTTCTCCTGTGCCTGTAAATCGGCCCCAATTCGATGATCGAGGTTGACCATCGACAGCTTTAATAAATGCTGAATAAATCCTAAATTTCAAAACGAAAAACAGTTCATCACAATCAAAATCAGCCATCTCTTCGATTAACCTGCATCGATAATCACAACTACCAACAGCTAATAATTGATTGTTCGGATGCCATGCAATGCAAGTTATTGTCGATTTCGGCTTTTTTTTCATCATTTCAGCCGCCCAGAATCGTTGTTCTTTTTCATAGTAACAAATAGCGACATTCTTATCACTCGAACCAATAGCAAATTTGTTTTCTAGAAAGCATAAATGTCAATATGAATTTCCTCTTTGTTTTTTTTTCCTTCGTGTTCGAACCTTCTGGTGACCATTTAGCGCAACAAACAGCTCGACTTGTTCGTTGTAATTCAACCATTTGTGGTTTCCAAATATTATTTTCCAATGTCCAAACATAGGCATTGTAATCCTAAGTCAATCGATCGATTGAAAATCGAATGTGTAAAAACAACAAAAACTCTTCTTACAGCGCTCGCTGTTACAATTTGATTTGTTTTTGGTGCCCAATCAATCGCTAGAACACGCGATAAATGTTCACATAATGTATGAATCAATTGCCATTTGCCAGCTAGTTTATGATAGATTCGTACGTCGTTTTTTCCTAATGAAACTGCGATTTCTATAGAGGAAAAAGGCGAAAACAAACGTTGAAGGAGAAAGAAAACAGAACATCATTGATCATGAAACATACGAGTACGATCTTTATTCCAGGCATGTGCTATGACTGGTAGATTACCAAATGAATAGATTTCAGTCATTTTACTTTTCGAAAAACGTTTTTCTGAATAGAAAATAATCTGTCTGTCTGTCGTCTGTAATTTAAGTACTTGTCATGATTGACAAATGAGAATTTATTCGAATACAGATGGCTCTACTGAACAGTCAACAATATGTATATTTTTGTCCTTCGTTTGAAATCGAAATAAATAAAAACTCAAAATGATTTGTTTCCTCGTAATTGCATAATTAAATTTGACAATTATTTTTAATTCATGCTAAAAACATTTTCTCTTCTTAGTCGAAAAGCGAATTCGTCTCGTTGCAAAATAGGATTAAGATAGGATTGACAAGCTTGCTAATCATATAATCAGATGACTAGCTAATCAATCATCAATAGATTGCAGATTTTTTTTCTCTCTCTCTGTTTCGCACTTGTCCGATCAACATTGTTGATGATACATTTCCCTTTCTTCTCTCTCTCTCTTGCTCGTTGATATGATGCAATCCAGAACTATGCTGAAAATTTGCCGAATTCAGCCCGTCTGTTCTTATTTACATTTAATTGACACATGATCAGCAAACGAAGGCGGAACGAGTTAATTTCATTACGTTTTCCTTCTCTAGACGAGGGAAATGACTTGAATTTCTTTACTAGCCAGTGTCCGCATTTTCATCGACGAATTGATTCATTCAATAAGTTGCCCATTATCTCATCAGTCAGTTGTTCAATTGCGTTTGCCCAAGTGAAAAGAAATGAACGAGAATACGAGAGCGAGCGAGCGAAAGGAAAAAAAGAAAAGCTCTTCGATTTCATCGGAGATAAAGAGAGAAAGAAGAAGAAGAAGAAGAACTATACCCATAAGATTTGTTTTTATATGATTTTCATTCTGACAAGTGTGAAGAAGAATTTTTCTGTACATCAGTTAGAGATATTTGGCCAATTTCTTTTGTCTCATTGCTCATGTACGTACGAGGCTCTTTTTTTCTTCTCTCTCCAATGTGTAAACACCTCTCTCTCTCTCTCTCTCTCTCTGTGCCTGGAAAGCGAGTGGAATCTTAGCGACCAAACGTTTTCTTTTTTTTTTTGTCTTAAAAAAAACGGAAAAGATCGATGATGGAATGCTAACAGCAATCATTTTCTTTTCTAATGCATGTTCTGTCTCCGCCTTCAGATTGTTTTCATTCGATAGACATTCGTCTCTCCGCAACTACTTAACTCGTTTAATATTAAGAAATAAAGAAAAGAAGAAGAAGAAAATCAAGAACAAACGATTGACATATATTACGAATTTCTAACATGACTAACATTTACTCTTCGCCATATTCTATTGTTCACAAGATAGTCATTAAGTAACTTGATGATATCACTTGATCAAGAGAACTATCTTTATCTCGCATATACATGATTGATGACGTAAGTTTGCTTTTTCATTTCGTTGAAATACAAAATGTTTATCATTGGTTTTGTTTTCAGTGACTATCAGGTTTATCTATTCAATTTTATTCTTCTCATAAATTTATTTACATATTCGTTATGTGAACACGAACAAATCTCGAACAACAACTGTCCACATTTGTTCAAAACATTGACGGATTGCACTTGTGTTCAATCGAATACAATCGATTGTCGTTATTCTCGAACGCTTACACATTTACCACGTTCGTGGCGATCAACAAATAATAATCTAACAACATTTACACAATCAATTACCCGATTTGATCTTATTCATACACCATCAATCACATCGATTAAAACCGATGATTTCTCTGTAAATAGAATTATTCAATGAATGTTTATTCATGATGAGTTTTCTTTAGGGTCTTTACAATCTCGAATATTTATCAATTATAAACACAGGTCTTAAGCATCTTTCTCCGCATGCATTTCGACATCTTCATCGTCTACATGAACTTCGTATTGAATCGAATCGAGATTTAATCGAATTACGTTCGTATGCATTGAGTGATATTAAAGAAATTCATCGAATATCATTAGTATCAAATTCAATACGTATTTTACACGATGAAGCTTTTCGAAATACATATTTTGTTGATGTTATCGATCTGACTGGTAATCCACTCGAAGTAAGTCTTTGAGACCACGAATGTAAACAACATGCTTCTTGTTTTCTAAGAAGATTACCCTAAAACTTAATCGTTGATAGCTCATCAAAGCTATATCCGGCGTAGATTTTCAAGGACAAATCCTTATTTTGATCATCGAAAGAGACTAAAGGAGGGAAATAAGTGTTCGTTTCGAGAGATATATGAACACTTGATAGGTTTTTGTGTCAAGAAACAAAAAAAAAACGAAGAAATCTAATTTAATTATCTTTTGCTTCGTGTTTTTCTTTCCACAATAGATCATCAAATCCTATGCTTTCAATGGTTTGAAATCTGTTCGTACATTAATTCTTTGTACATTACCAACATGTCCAATAAAACAAATCGATCCTTTTGCATTCTTTGGTTTTCAAACATGTGATACAATCGTTTTAACCGGTATACATACATCATTAAAGTCGAATTCATTCGCATTCATGACATCAATTGGTCTTGTCAATCTGTCTCAAAGTATAATTACGCATATTCATTCGAATGCATTTCAATCAAGTGAAAATATTCAACAAATCGATCTATCCTATTCGTCAATATCAAATATTGATTCGCATGCATTTCATGATTTAGTCAACGTTTCAATATTGAATTTAAACGGAAATCTTATTCGATATTTTGAAAAATCGATCTTTCAGGAATTACTTCGAACAATCAAAGAAATTGATCTCGATCACAATCCAATCTATTGTGATTGTTCAATAGAATGGTATTTAGAACATCGTTCGCCACGTTTTAAATTGCCCGATGTATGTACAGGTCCAATTGGTTACGAATGTTTGAGTCCCAATGAACTTCAACAATCTCAATTGCCATGTTATCAAACCAGTCTTAAGAGAAATCGAACAAATTTTTGTGAAAAACGTGAACAAAACATTTTGACTCCGAAATCATCTGCATATTTGTTTAGTTTTAATATTTATTTATTGACTTGTCTTGTATTTCTTTGTCGACTAAATTAGGTTTACTTTGGAGTATCGAAACAGAAATCTGAGAGTTTATTTCTTTTTTGTCTAATGAAATGTCACAATACGACAGATCATCAACGAATAAATGTCCTTCGGATTTGTTTTCTTTTTATCATTGAAGTCAATTTGACAAGGGTGGAGAAAGATTTATTAAATCAGTGTCCTTGTCCATTTGTCTTTTTATGAATTATTAATCAAGGACATTAGCAAATCATCTTTTTCCTTTTTCCTATCGGAAGAATTTTTGTTCTTATGCGAGTTGTTCATCTTGAAATAATAATAACTAATAGTTATTTAACATGATAAAAAAAATGAAAGAAAGAAAGAACAAAAGCCGTTTCTTCTCGTTCTTCATCTGTGATGTAATCTTTTATTTGACAACAGAGAAGAAAGAAAAACTTGTTGAATATTTGAACAAGTTTTTATGATTGAGATAAAATCCTAGTAATATATACATATAAGAGGCAAAGAAATGAAGATACTTATGTACACCGGAAATAGTTAATTGTCATGTAGAGAATATCACACGCACACACTCGGCTTTTTCTTTTACGGATAGATTATTTGTTCGACAAATAGTTTGATTAAAAAAAAATGAGAAATCTCACGGGAAAGAACAAAACAGGATAACATCGTCCAAGGACGATTTTGAACTAAATGTTCAATTTAATTAATTTCTTATTAAGGTCGTCGGTTGCTGGTTCAATCTCAAGTGGCATTTACTCATATTCGAATGTTGTTTCTTTTTAATGAAACAACCTTTTTTTCTTCTTCTTCTTCTATATGGCATGATCAGAACAATAAATCGTTTCATTTCACATACATTCTAACCTTGTGCAATACATCGAAGTAAGGCAATGAACAAATATTTTATAATGATTATCGTTTGAAGTTCTATGACTGATGAAGATAATTTATTCGTGATTGTTGTTGTTGTTGTTGTTACTTGAACTTTCTGTTCATCATTAGATAATGTTCGTTGCTTGATCGTTATCTGACACTCGACTCATCAATAGAAGAATATATCGAACTGGAACTTTATGTTCGAGTATAAAATAAGTAAATGATGTAATCTCTTTTTTTCTTTTTCTCCTCTGTCCCTTTCTCGTTTCTTCTTATGCCTTAATGATGATCATGTTCTTCCTAACAGATTGTTGTTGTTATTTTCTCGACATTCCCATGAAATTCAGTTCCAATAGGGCAACAAACATGATTGAATGAATACAATGCTAGAAAGAAAAAAAAGAAGAAGAAAGGAAAATGAGACGAAGAATGTTTTGCTTCGTCAATACATCATCATATATCAGTTAGAGAAAATGCAGAAAGAAAAATAGAAGATAAACCAGAAGTTCTATCAGAATAGAATGCCAACGAGTAAGTAGTAACATCAACGACAGCAAGCAAACAACACAAAAACGAACTTTATCCGAATACAGTAAGTAAGAATTGATTCAAGTGTTGACAACATCTATTTGTTTTATTAAAAGAAACATAAGCAAAAGTCGAAAAAGTTTTCGAGTCTTTCATTCCACGAACTATTTATTATTAATAAGACAAATAGAACGTAAATAATATTTTTATTCGATGCATGCCTTCAGCAAACAAAGAGACATTAATCATTCTCTTTGATGCGAACAAGTATATACGAAATTTGCGCAGTTTAATTATGATTTTTATTTCAAGAAAATCTTGTTCTCTCTTTACTCTGATATTGATTAACATCATGATCATTATCCGTTTTCTCTAACATATAGCATTCTTTTGTCTGTACATTTCTTATCTCGATTCCGTTAGATTTTCTCTTCTTTGTTGGTCATAGTTTGCCTTTTGTTTGACAGATGGTTCCACTGTGTGAGAAGATTAATCATCAACTTTGAACTCTTTCTATGATAAATAGAAAGTTGCACACACACACTCGCTCATGTACGCTTTGTCATGGTCCCTGAGGCGTTGTTAAACACATCTGCTACATGGTCAAATGAAAACCGTCTCGACCGTAAAAATGCTCATAAACAGTTGACTGTTAATAATCATCATCGAACACATTATCATCAAGTCTGTCAACATAGTCGATGAATGTCATCGGTTATCATTAATGACACTGTACACAAGGGCAAACAGGTATCCTTGAAGATCTCCACTCTCGTTTTTTTTTTATCTCAGAAGATACGCTACTTTAATAGATACTTTCGATTCAAATAGGCCTCGTTTTCTTTTTTTTTTAATTCTTATTGTACTTGTACTCGTTCGTTCGTGCTCTCCCTGTCTCTCGCTCGGCTCTATGAGCTCTTCATAAGAAAATGAAATCAACTGATGCTTACACTCTTGAGGTTTTCTCTCTCTCTCTTCTTCTCTCTTATATGCTCATATAAGAAAATTGTTGGTGCACATCGATATATACGAGATTGAAGAAAGGGACCAGCTGGAGAAATGCATGTATATGTATATTAGATAGAACAGTAAAGTCAGAAAATGATGAGGACATTTACATTTTTGTGTCAACGCAATATTCTTCTCGTTGACCATGAATAGAAGTGCAAATTGAATTGAAAAGAATTGTATGATCGATCAACTTTAACATATCAATTAGAACATGGGAGATTCGGACGACAGTTCAAGCATTCATGCTGTTCAATCGTCGCCAACATCAATCGCAATCGAACTACGTTATTCAAGGTAAATAGCACCGCTCTACATGCATATGTGTCACCCGAGATGGACGCCTTATTAGCCGGTGTTCAATGCAAACAACGCCGTTCAGACACAAATGCCTGCTGGGTATGTTCTCGGACATTGTCGAGTAAAGTAGAGTCGAACATCAATTTATTCAGGTACAAATGTATATCAAACAATGATTAAGAAATAAAAGAAAAGTTCCGACATACTTAGGTTTTCTTCTTTTCAAAATGAAATAAAATGAAAGTGTCAATATAGTGAACATTAGTAGTATTCAGATGATATAATCGTCAGCAACAAAGATAGAATACAACTGAGATTTATCGAGACTATTTTCATCTGTGAACAGCAGTATTGGCATCGAATTTCTTTCAGCACAAAAAAAGGAGTTCTAAGCGAGCGAGAATGGGTCAAGGCCGGGTGAATGATGAGCTCTGATGAAGAGAACGTACTGAGCGTTCAGCTCGTTCCTTCCTTCCTTCCCCCGTTCCTTTACTTTCTTTTTTTTTCATTCTCTCTATCTTATCATCTTCATTTTTCCTCTGCCGGTTTTTTTTGCTGTTACAAAATGTTTCTATTCAATCACTCATTGTCTCGTTTGCTTTTTTTTCCTCTCGATTTCAAGCATACTGTGTGTGTATACATCTTGACCACATTAACGTCATCTTCATTATTTATTGTATACATATATCTATATATATTTATACGTTCGCGAACAACAAGTAGGAAACAGAGAGAGAGAGAGAGAAAGAAACTAGAGCTTGAAAGCTTTAGATTCTATTATGATAACGACAAAAACATTTACGTATGAATAAGACGAAGAGGGTGGAGAAGTTACGCAAGCGTTGTTCTCCTTTTCTCTCCTCCAACCGTTCAATCGACAAGGACATATCACACTCACACTACTTAATGGAGTTTGTGTATATTATTATCAATTACATTGAATGACAGTAAATTTGTTAGATATAGAATATGAGCATACTAAAGTAAAGACGAGAATAGACTTGATTACACCATCAAATTCCCGACAGTCTTGCTCAAACAAAGGAATTAGGAGTATACACAAAAAGCAAAAGAGAGAGAGAGAGAAAACGATAGCATTGCCGTAACCTCCCTCACATCGTTTGCTTCGATTTTTTTTCTATGCATGCAAAGCTCGCGTGTGTTTGTGTACACGAATAAGATTACGCCTTTTGTAATTTAAATGGGTGAGAATAAGAGACAAGACATTGAAGTTTGAAGTACTTGTAGTATGATATCCTTGGTTTAGATCGATGGATATTTAGTTATTTATTGTATTCATCTTCTTGAATTGTCTTACGTCGAGACACTCCCACCACGTATCCTTTTTTCAATTCACATCGTCGTTCTGTTCAATCCATTAGTCACATCATTACATCAGCATCATCATCATCATCATCAACATCCTCAATATATACATATGTATATGTGCATATGTGCGCGCCCATATAAATATAAATATAAAGGCGTGTATCAAGACAGTAAGAATGAGACACTTGTCCAGTTCGTATTCAGAAATCGAATGAATGGCATTACTCTAGACGATTTGGCAAGCGACATGTGCGTGAGACTGAATTGAACATAAAGCAAGGGAGTGAGGGAGAGAGAGAAAGCAAAAGTATTAGAGGATAAAGGAAGAAGACAGAGAAGAGGAAAAAAATGAGACGAAGAGAAGAACAAGAAGAAAAAAAGTGAACATTGAACAGACACTCCACCTCAATCTCTTGCACATACATGGTCGTCTCTTTTTTTTTCTTAGTTCTAACTGAACGTCTTGTGAAAAAAGATAGCAGCAAAGTGGTAAGCTGTTTGCGAACGTCCGTTCGTGCTTATACTTTAATGAATTGCTTTTTTTCTTGATGGAATTATTACGGATGCTTCAGCCTCATAAGTACGATCATCTCGTTCTGAGATAATTTGATTCTTAATCATCATTATTCCGGTGACGATGATCGTTATTTCGTCTAGTATAAATATGAATCGCATACTACAACGCCAATGAGATGAAAAGAAGAAGGAGGAGCACAAGTCTGTTGGTTATGTATTATCAGTTTTTGAATGATCATCTCGTGTCAAATTTTTCTTCTCTGTTGATCGTGTTTGATGACTTTAATCTTTCATTTTCGTCTCCACCCTTCTCGCTTTCAAACGTGCTTCGTCCATCTGTCTATCCAAGTGACAGTAGTAGCGTGTTATAGTAAAAAGAAAGAAAGAAAGAAATCTATGTGCGTTTTTCTTTCTGATTACTTTTTACCTATCAAATGTTCAGTTGACGATTTGAAATAGATATTCTATTGACCAACGGTCGTGTATTTCCGCAACTTGGCGTTTTTTCTCTCTTTCCATCCCGTTTTTTCTCTCTCTCTCCTTTAATTTCAGGGCAAATAATGAAAGCCAAAAAGAAAACGATCGAAAGAGAATGAAGAGGAAAAATAGCCTCGATGACGCCAAGCTGATTACCAGAAGAATAAGACGAGAGAGAATAGCCACAACTACCCTATTATTCGAGTGCTTGCTATGGTGCCCTCTAACCAACTAAAGAAAAAACGAGATCGACTGAATAGTTACGTACACATACAAAAAAAGAATCGATCAACAGTTCCGGTATGTGATCGAACGAGAATTTCTCTCTCTCTCCTTTGCATCACGTCGCATATTATGCGTACGTATGTAAACGTGAGCTCGCGAACGGTAATAGGATAGCTTGGCAATCAACCGTAGGTATTCGGATCAAGATCGAAAAGAAAAGAAAAGAGAAGAGAAACATTTGTGATTTTCTCGTCCGATTAAATGATGAAAAACCTATTTGATCGATATTTCCGATTGAAAAACACACTCGAGGATATGTTTGTTTTCTTTCCATTGAATTTCTCAGCTCATCGATTTAAAGTTCAACTCAAGATAATCAGACAATTCCTCTCAACATAAACGATCCATCTATCATTTCTCGTCTTATCTCAACATGACATATAAACAAATTCTCTTCATATTATGTTTTCTTTTTTTTTTTATATTCCTTTCAGATGTATTTTCAAATCATGTATTACATTATCTTTATTTTCTTATTCAATTTAACATTCATTCAATGTCAATCATCGTTCTGTGCTCAATATTATCCCAATGAGAATCTACCATCGAATCAGCAATGTGAGTGTGACGATTACATACAGAATGGTACAACATATTTATCATTGAAATGTTCTGGTCATTCATATGTACCACATTTTCTGCCGAATATATTCTATCAATCGATTGAATTAGAATTTTGTTCTCAAGATTTACAAGTCGGTGATAAAACATTTGCCGATTTAAATATAAATACACTTCGTTTTCGACATTGTAATCTAATCGGTTTAAATGAAGAATCATTTTCGAAAATCAATCATCTCGAAAAATTTGCCATCGAAAATTCAACAATCAATTCATTATTAACAAGTAACGGCAATTTCCAAGAAATTTTCTATGCTGATTCATTTCGACATCTTAAATCATTGACATTAAAAAATGTTCATTATCATCAAATACATAAACATGATAAAAAGCTCAATCTCGAATATCTTCTTCATCAATTACCTCAAATTCATCGTCTCGAATTAATGAATATCTATCTCGATAATTATCGATATGAGAATTTAACATCTCCTCTTGGTCGACATTTAACTTATTTGAAATTAGTCAATACACGTCAAACAAGTCTTCTACCAATCGAAGGTCTTTCGTCACTCGAACGATTAATTCTTATGTATTTACCTCAAATCTTTCGCAATCAACCATTAATTCGTTCAATAAAAAACTTGAAAAAATTAAAATATCTCGATTTAACTAATAATCAATTGAAATCCATCGATGGTCTACAATCGAAAACAATCGATCAACTCGATATTTCATCGAATACTCTCGAACATATTCACGAGTATACATTCGAATATGTGCCGAAACTTCGAGTCTTAACATTAACCGGCAATCCTCTCGAATCAATCGATAAGAATGCATTTTGTGGAATAGAAAATTTCGAAAAATTACATTTGAATATTCCTCATGCCAATCATCTTCTTCCCATTGATAATTGTCTTTTATTAACTCATCCAAATCTCGATATTAAAACCGATAGTCATATTAAATTAACATGTAATTGTCAATTAGTTTCGATCTATCAATACAAACGTGACAAATCCAAAGAAATCAATCGTTTATTAAAACCGAATCAATTATGTTTAGTTACCAATGAAACACTTGCTCATGCAAAAGATTCTCAACAATTGAACGGCCATTTGCATATGCCGATTCATGTTTATGAATTAGAAAATTATTTAAATTGTTCAACAATACCAATTTGTCAACGACCCTGTCAAGAACGTAAACATCCGCCAACAACATTAACACCGATTAAATTTCATAAAACGCATATTGACGTTCAACGAAAAGCTACATCTTATGCACCTTCAAATTTTACCTTTTTTTCTTTTCAAATTTTCTCGTTGTTATTAGCTTTTTTGTATTTGTAAACATATTTTATTGTCATTTGAAACAAACAAAAAAGATTTTATTAAGAATAGATTGAATATTCTCCAAATGAACTTTTTTTTTCGTAAAAAAAAGAAGACGAAGAAGAGAATTGCTTTTGCTAGAGAAATACATTCACAAGATAGAACAAGACGAGAGAGAGAGAGAGAGATTAATATTGAAGAACAAAAAAGAAAGAAAGAAAGAGTTCGATTGTAATTTGTTTATTCATTAGCAGGAATAGTGAGTGTCATTGTTGGCTGTTGTAAAGTCGGTGCTTTGCCAAATGGTTTACTATTCGCTGCAACTTTGCCTTCGTAGTGCATTAAAATATCTTGATCGAATGGGCAAGATTCTTGAAAGGCTTTTGTTTGATAGCAACGTTCCATATAAGTCCACAAGGCATTTAATTCCAAAGGAATATCGAAATTTTTATAGTATTTACCAGCTACACGTATATGTTGTATTTTAGGCATGATGTCGCAATCAACGAATGTCATTTCATTTCCCGATAAGAATTTCGTGCCTGTTTCTTCTAAGTAATCGTTGATACGTTTGAATTCAGTCAATAAACTACGTAATTTCAATTGTTCTTGTGGATCACCATGTGAACATTTCAAATATGGATGAAATTTAATATAAACATTTGAACAAACATCTTCGGCTTCTTTCAATGAATTCATATTCATAACAGGAAAACGTTTACTGATTTCAGCTTCAATATCACGATTATCCGTGAGAACAACTTGACAGCTTTTATCGTCGGTTTCATGAAAAACGACGACAGGTGGATTGGAATTATAAGCTTTTTTAAATTCTTGTTCCGGATTTTTCATATTAACAGGATAAACCTTATTGACAGATCAAATATGAATTTTGTTTTTTTTTTGCATTATTAAAAAAAGAAAGTCGGTTTTTACTGTCAATGCAAGTTCTTTGGCTTCGGATTTGAGATATAAAACCATGAACCATCGTTGACAGATTGGATTCGGCGAACGATGAGAAAAATCGATTTCGGATCGCTAAAATTAAAAAAACGAAGTCAATCGAAAACAAGAGGTGCGTGAGCAAATGTACCGTAACAAATAATGCTACTGATGGTACTTGAGGATTAATTGATTCCATGAATATACGATGAAATAAAAAACAATAACAAAGTGTACGATCTAGAAAACAACAACGACCTTTTTTCCTCTGTTGATTAAAATAATGACAAATCCATGAATAAAGAGCAAAAGGTAGACAGCGCAAATAAAGACGGATTATGCTCGTTTCTCTCTCTCTCGTTCGTTCGCGTTTCTCTCGTTCTATTGACTATCAACACTAATTTTACCTGTTGAATGCCAGTAACTCCTTGTTCGATAAGAGAAGAAAAACAACAATCTAATCGATTCTTCTTCTTCTATTTTTATTTTGAAAATTTGCCTAACCATTCGTCTTCTTCTCTACCTCGGTCTTTTTATCAATAAATAAGAAAAAGAAAGAACAAAAAAAGGCACGTCGTCAATTAATTGCCAAACATAACGTTAGAAAGATGTACGTCTGTTGTGTAATAAACTGTTAATGATGAATACAACAAAAAACATTCACGTATTCATCGAGATTCTTCAACTTAAACATCATTGCACGAACGCATTTGAAAAGAAATGAGTAGGAATGGTATGTATACAAACACGTTTCTTGACAGAAGATTATTCATTCTTAATAGACAAAGTCAACTGTTCAATCCAATCGTATTCGAAGTCGCTAGTAGTTGTGTTTTTCGTGACGTTTTTTATTCGTTATGCTTAATATATCTCCTTTAACCGGAGTACAAATCGTTTAACATGTTCAACAGAAGAAAATCTCGGTTGAAATCCACAAATGATAGAAAAATAAAGAACCAACATGCTGGTGTACGAAGAGAAATAAAAGAAGCAAATATGTATGTGTGTGTGAGAGAGAAAAAAAACACAACAAGATCCGTTTAACAATGAGGAAGAGAAAAACTGTTCAAATAGGAGTGTGTTGTTGTTTTATGATAGCAAACAATCGATAGATGTATGAGAAAGTGTCATGAATGATTTTCAAAATAACAAAACCTGAGGAGAAAAGAAAACAAAAAGAGAAAGAAAACGGTTGTTTTTAAAACACACACACACACACACAACTAAACTAGAGTTAGAAAACACAAAACTGAATCGAAGTACATCTTGGCTAGTTGCTGGTTTTTTTTCTAAGAAAAATCGTAGTTGCCGAACGCGAAAGAGAGAAAGTGCGACTAGAAAGAAGCAAACACCGGTGAAAAACAGACGAATTGTTAATTCCATGCCGAATTATGACCGTAGGACATCGATGGATGATTGTAATCGGGCGCTGTTGTCAACAACGATGAAGTCGAAAGAAGCGTATTATAACGCGATGTTTGTTCGTCAGTTGAATGAAATTTATTGAACGGTTCGAATGAATTGAATAACGACGCGAGAAAATTTTCTGTGACAGCTGCAGCTGACGAACATGTCGATTGAAAATTCGGCATTGTCGATCGAGTATTCGTGATTTCGTTGATAACTGAATTGTCTTGTGTTTTACCGTTCGGTTTGATTGGTTCGAGAAGAGTGATGATATCCGATGGTTGATAGATGTTCGAATTCGATATCGGCGATGAAGGCGTCGGAAGATCGGACGATGGCGAAAAGATTGACGTCGAATTCGAGTCGATAAATGGCGAAAGATCGAGATGGTTTTCATCGGAATTTACGTAGCCATTGAACGGCATTTGTTGTTGTTGTTGAAGAAGTGACATCATCGCGAGATTTTGATACATCTGTCCGTTGGAACCCATAGTCGATTGACGAGATCGAGGCGATGATGGCGTCGACAATTCTGATGTCGAAAGGTTCGGCGATCGTTGCTGCTGCTGCTGCTGTTGTTGTTGTTGTCGTCGACCGGATGCACGTGACCATTCGACGATTAAACGTCGATCTTTCCATGTGTAACCATGAAGTGTTCGTAAAGCTCGTTCAGCTTCGTGAAATGTTTGAAAAGTTATAAATGCATAATAATCCCAAAGAATAACACAATCAATAACATGACCAAACGAAGAAAATAAACGTTGTAAATCTGTCGTTTGACAATTATCAGGTAGATTTGTGCAATATAATTTCGGTAGATCACCATTCATAGCGAGATCTGAAATGAGATTATGATCAATGAGATTAAGAAACAAAGAGAATCGAACCAGTTTTTGAGCTTTTCGAATGCATTTTATTGCTTGTTAACGATGATGACGATGATGTTATTCTTTCGATTGGTAAATTTGAGTATGGAGGATGATACGGATTTGAATAGAGATGAGTTTCTTCTAATATCGGTGATGAACGAGTTATGAAATCATAATTCAATTCTAAAACGAAAACAAAATTGAATTCGAACTCGTATTTTAATTTTTTTTTCTACCATTCGGATATTGTTGAGAAATCGTATTTGACTGCTGCTGCTGCTGATGTGATTGATTGATGTTTGATCCTCCTCCATTGTTGCTTATATGCGAGTAATTCGACATAATCATTAATTGTTTCGGTGTTGGTGAATGATTTGTTTCTTTTGGTTGAGGTCGAAAACGAGATGTAGATAATTGCACAATAAGTTTTCGATTAAGAAACATGGCACCATTCGATTGTTCAAGTGCTCGACGAGCTACAAGAGATTGATTTTGATTTAAAAATCAATGGATTGTTTATTTGTTTACCTTCTTCCATTGTTGCATAATGAACAAATGCGTATGAATTCCACATAACTAAAAATCGATCAATGAGAACGAGAAAGTTTCACGTAGAAATCGAAAACATACTCGCACATTCCTGTACTCGACCAAAACGTGAGAAGAATTGTTGTAGTTGTTGTCGAGTAGCTGAACTAGGAAAATTCGTTACATAAAGTTTCGTTTCTATTGCAGCAGCCATCTAAAAAGCGAAATAAAAAATACAGATCTATGATAAAAATAAATGCTATGCGTGATTATATTTATTTAAAAAAGAGAAAGAATTAGATTTTTTGAAAAGATGCAATATCAACGGACTGAACATGGTCTTCAAAGGCCATGATACGTTCTTCGAGAAGATCAGTTCCAACCTAAATAAGAAGTTTTTCTTTGTTGAAATTTCGAAACGAAGATTCGTACTTTGTCATCTTCGACGACACAAGTTATTTGAAGTTTTTTTATTGTATAAGCAAGTGGAACAAGACGAGCTAAATGATGAGAATTCATTTTGATTTTATTCTTTCGTCGACATAAACTTACAAGCACCCCAGAGTAAACCATCGATTTCAATCGAACGAACATTACTCTCGAGTTCTTGCAGATTTGTTTCATCATCCCATGGTTTGATCTAAATAAACCAATAAATCATCAAACAGTATTGGAGAAAAATATACGTACATCAAGTACGATGGTACTTTTAGCGACAATTGCAGGCTCTGGAAAAACAGAAAGAGAATTCAATTCAGTTCGATTTTCGGATTTATTACTCTTGGCTTTTTTCTCTGCATAAGCAGCGAGAAGTTGTTTAGTTTTTTCGCTTTCTTCTTCATCTTCGTCTCCAAATAAATCCAAATCTTCATCGTCTTTTGTAGTATTTGTCGATGGTTTTTGGTGGGTTGCATATGGATTCACAGAAATTGATTTGAATTCATATTTTTCTAGTTTTTCTTGACCGGGATGACGACCGTAATGATCAATCGATTGACGTTCGCCTTCGAATCTAATCAATAACGAACAATCATTCCTGAAAATAGTCACTCAACATACTGTTGACGTTCGGGTTCGCTAAATGAAGCGATATGTTTGTACCATCGAAGGGCATTTGGAAGATCTGAAGGAGGCGATTGCTTGACGGCTTCGAAAACAACAACGTCACCTTGTGATGGCCGATATCTATCAAATTGACAGGTCCAATTCAACAGAAAACTCTTTTCATTTTGTTATTCAAACCCTTGTATGTACGATTTATCGGTAAGAAATAAATTGAGCAAGAGAAGACCGTCACGTGATCGAAGATCGCCGAAACCCATTGACTTGAGTTGTTGTTCTTATTATCCGAAATTAGGAGAAAATAGACTTCTGTACTTGTTTTTTTCTTCTTCGGCAAATCATTCGTTGGTTTAATTCAACGAACGGGAATCCAGGTTTTACCCATGCACCTGTCGATTTGTTTACACATTGACTTCGTTTTTTTTCTCGATACTTCATATTAAACGATTGTTTAGATTCAATATAAACACGAAATTTGATAGAAAAATCGAGATTTAAGAACGAATTCATCGATGGAAGTGCATAGATAGTTGGGTGTACGGAGGTGTTACTATGGTAACCGATGATTTGAATGGTAGAAAACCCTGTTTTCGTTTGATATAGATTTCACTTCCATTGACTGGCAAATGGCAAACGGTAAAAAGAAAAAATCGAAAAAGAAAGATGCGGCAGCAATCGAAGAGAATGCTCAATCATTACGTCGATTTTTGAAATTATACGAGCGATATAGCAATGAACAAGATAGTGTATCGTGTACGGAAGTAACTAGGTCAATACGAGGATTGATCGAAGAAGGAGAAAATCTAACGAAAGTAAATAAAGTTAAGTCATGAAATGAAAAGTCAATCGAAAATGATTTCAGATATTTCTTCGACCAATTCCATTGAAACCGGTGAGACCAGTTGAATTAACCGACGATCATTCAACTACAATCTCCGAACCAGTTCCAATAGTTAATCTCTCAAATTTCTATACAAAAAAATCATCATTTTCTTTTTTTCGAATAGCCACAAACATATGTTCGTCCATTAATTCGTACTTTAATCTCTCAAAAGATCAATACAATCAAAGAAATATCCGTATGGGACATTTTCATGGGTTTACTAGATTGTATCGAACTAGTACGAATGATTTCAGAAACTAATTATCAGGCAAACGATCCTTTCGTTTTCTAGGGAATTTTTTTAAAAGAACTGATAGCACCTATTCAAGTTTTGTCATTACGTGATTGTTTGATTCAACCGGATCCATTATCAAGACTTTCTTTGTATTTCTTGATCTATGATAATCTTGTTTTCAAATCTCAGACTTTGTTTTTGATTAAAATAGATCGTTTAATATCTGTCGTTCATTACGAATCTTAAATCTCGATTATAACGAGTAAGATAATTTCTCAAATTCGATTTGAATTCATATTCAATTCAGATTTGGCGATGAAGGATGTCTACTACTGTGTTCGAATCTAATGGGAAATCGTGGTATTACTCGTTTATCTCTTACCTATTGTGATCTTAGTTCTGTATGTGGCGAACCAATCGGTCGTCTTTTAGTTCAAACAGCAATTTCGTAATTTTTTTCTCTTTCATTTTTAACAACATCGTTTGTTTTAATTAGAGAAATCTATCTCGATGGCAATCGACTCGGTTGTCAAGGTGCTCTTGATCTCATCAAATTACTTCTGACCGATTGCGAAGGATTTCTAGCTGATAAACAAGCAAAACTTCGAGCTGAAGAAGAACTCAAAGCTCAAGAAGGTTCCTTTTCTCACTCTCTCTCTCTTTTCAATTCACTAATAAATACCATGAATATTTAGCTGAACTTCGTGAGAAACAAGGTCTTCCACCGGAACCTCCCGCCGAACCGAAAAAGAAGAAAAAAAGTCCGTGAAACTATTTCCTTCTTACCTCGTATCAAATTTCTTTCTTTTTTGTTGAATAGAAAAAAAGAAGAAGAAGAAGAAAATCTCACTCGAAGATATTCCACCATTCGGACCGATCGTTAATAAAATTCATCTATTCGATAATGAAATCGATTGTCTCCAACCGAATGGCTTGAATATTATTCAGAATGTAATCGAGGCATTCGCAAGATTAATTGAAATCTCCGAAGATTTGGAAGAACTCGATCTTGATGAGAACGTCATCGGACATGTCGGCGGAAATTTAGTTTTAGAAGCTCTCAAAGCTCGAAAAGAGAGTAAACGATAGTTCATTTGTTTAAATTGAGGATAATTTGTTTGTTTTCAAAGATAAATTGAAAAAAATTCGAATCAATGTGAGTGAGAAAATCGATCAATTCGTCTTCGCTGATATTTTAAAATTAAGTGTGAAAATGAAGAAAAAACGCAAACGTGTCAAGAAGAAAAAGGTTCGTTCGATTGCTAGCAAACACAAATATTTTTTATTAATCAAAATTTCTTTGTTTTTAGAAATAAGTCTTCTGTGTTTTTTTATCTGAATTGAAATTTGTACATAAAATAAAGTTTATTAAACAACCGAACCCATCGGTTGATGAAACGACGACGAATCATTGTAAATCTTTTCGAATCGTTCGAGATATCGATTGACATCGTTGATCGACAAGCGTTTTTGATAGTCCGAAGTAAATTCATACGAATAGACCGGAGATATTCGTGGTAATGTCGTTGATGTCATATATTCATGATCGATGAGACGTGTGTCGGGTGTTGTCGGTGAAATATTCTTCCACGTTGGTTTTTCAAGTGATTTCGATCGTGTTTGACGACAACAACAACAATGAATAAGTAAAACAAGAATACTGAGAAGAATGAGAATGATTAATATAAACGAACAGAGGACGAGAAATGAGAATGGTATGAATCGAGATTTTTGTTTGAGATAGAAGAGAAAATTCTCTTGAAGAATAAGTCGTTTCGGTTGACCGAAATCTTTAATAATTAACGTGAAATTAACTTTCGACAGATTGACATCTTTGAGAAATATTCGTCCGGTATATTTTTCGATTTCGATCTGTTCGGAATCGACGATTTCATATTCGATAGCTGGTGGATTTAAATTCATTTGATTGTTCAATAGAATATCGGGATCGAATGCTTGAATTTGAAAGAGATAATTCGATGAATCGATTTCTCGAATTTCCTGCGTCGAATTGACTAACAATCGAGGTAGATATTGATTTCGACCGAAGAATATTCGAATGGGTATCGAACTACTCAACGATGGAATTCGAAAGTCTCGAGCTTCGATCGAAAAATCGTAATAATACGATGAGTACAACGATGACGAACGAATAATTATCGATGCATTGTTGGGATTGAGTGTGATGAGATCAGGAACTGAAGATATGTATTTGACATGAGGTGGGAGTGATGGAAGAGAGAATTTCGAAAGATCTGAACTCGAAAGAACGTAAAATGCTCGTTGAAAATAAGGATAAACTGCATCGAGTGAATACGGATCGAATATGTAGACGAAAAATTCGATTGAACACGAAACTGTTGAATTGTTCGTTTGTTTTTCTTTGAGATTTAAATGATAATGATCGATTTGCTTTCGATTGAGTGTTTTCTTCACGATTAAATTCAATTTATTATCATAGTCGAATGTGTTTGTTGAATCGATTAGATTGAATGATGTTTTCGATGGATTAGTTAAACATGAATGATAAGTATTTGCAATTGAGATTTTCTCGTTAATTTGAAGATTTTCATTGATTCGAAGAAAATAAATATTCGAATGAGTTAAAAACTGAAGTTTATTAAAATATAATTTGAAATGAAAAGTTTCCTTCGAAATAATCATTGGATTGTATTGATTTTGAATTTCAAGATGAATTGTTAACAAAAAATGTTCATTAATAATTGCGTAATTTGTTAGAATTCGTTTCAATATCAATGAATCGAAATTCAATGAGAATTCTAATGTATTCGGATTGAAATTGAGAAGATTTTCGATTGAAAAATTCAATCGAATAAAACAATCGATACATGTTTGATTATTCTGTCGATCGATGATATTCAATCGACCGAAATTCGATCGAGGATCGTCAATTTTCATCACGAATTCACTTTGATTTTTCGATGCAATTTTTGATTGAAAATCGATGTGATAAAGTGAATGAATTTGTATTTGAATAAAACATTGAGTTGATAAACGAACCGGTCGACCGTGATCAGTTATATTAACGGTAAGAATCGAATGATTTCGATGTGTCCATTGTTTAAAATGGAATTTAATTTGTCCATTATGATGATCAATAGTAAAACCTGAATAGTTTTCAATAAAACGATACTCTAATTTGCCATTGTCACCTTCGTCGAGATCAGTTGCATTCAAATGAAATGTGGATACATTCGATAAATTTGAAATGACAAATACCGATAGATTCTGTTCGCATGTCGGTCGATTGTCATTTAAATCTCGAATGAGAATAATTATATCTGTCGATACGTCGTTATGATTATGTGCAATCAAACGTAGAACATAGATATTTTGCTCTTCTCGATCGAATTTTTTCAATGGTTGTAATGTTAAATTTCGTTCATTGAAGTGAAATAATCCGTCGGGTTTATTCCAATTTTGTAAATAGAGTGAATAAGTTATTTCATCGCCATCGTCGTCGATCGCACGAGGCAGAGCATAGGTTTTCTCTTGCCAATGTTCATCGTTCTCATCGATTTCGATCACCGTTCGATTGACAGTAAATCGAATCGGATTATCGTTGACATTTTTTATTCGAATAGGAAGAATATAAACATCGATCGTGTCGTCATTCGATCGTGCAATGCTAACTGAGATTGTGCAATGAGCTTTTTTCGTGCAAAGATATTCGTAATCGATTCGATGTTTGACTTTAAGTAGGTGATTTTGATGATCAATGGAGAATAGATCGAGATCGGATGATAATGGCGAAACAAGATCGTATTCAATTGATTGATCTAAATTAGGAATTTTGTCGGTAAGAGAAGTAACTGTTGAGCCGATAGGTAATTCTTCAAGAATGGAAAGTTCAGGAAGTTGTTTAATGGTTTGACAGTGATTAAGTGAGACGAAAATAGAAAGAATCAATATGATATTATTCATCTAGAAGAAAATATATCGAATGACTTGACTTTATTTCATAAGACGAGAAATTCAATCGAAGACACGCGTGCCGTCAAATTTTGTTTTTGTCACTTTATCGTCTTATCCTGTCTGTGTCTAATGAATATTCAGTGGGATATTCACAAGTCTAACCTAGTCGAAACAAGTGTAAGACAGCAAACTAAACTACTCATATGCAAATTGATATGTCGCTGAACGGAACAGAACTGAATGTTTTCTTCTTTTTTTTCTCATTCCATGTAAATCTTATCTTTCAACAAGATAGCGTTAAGGAGAGAAGAAATAAACTATGAACTCCAACCTTGAGACATTCATCTTTCAACAACTAATGTGATCGATCGATTAAAAGAGCTTTTTATTCCATCAGTCAATTTCCGAGTGTGTATATACGTTCGTTCGCTCATTTGTTTAGACATTCTCATATACAATTGACGGATTAAAACAATTATATATATATATATTTCAATAGAAGAAGAAGAAAAAAAGAACGTAGATTCAACTTAAGAATTTCAAGTGACATACATAAACTATTCGAGTAGTTCAAAGAGCACTTTTATCGACGATAGAAGACTAATGTCAATTTAGATATTGTTCAATAGTCGCAGAAGAAGAAGAAGAAGAAGAAAAAATCTCATCAAGCGCACGGAGATTGAAATTTTGATTGAATATCGAAAGAACAATATTTATAGTTGAATTTCAATTAGAAGAGGAAAAACATTGTTTATTTATCAATAGGTATTGAACACAAAGAAATCTGATTCTGATAAAACAAGCAAAGACAAATAAAAGCATATGACATCGATTGATTAAACACGAACTATTCTCTCAGAACAACAGACGGATGATGAAACGAAAAAAAAAACAGAAAGAACTTACGTTCACGGTATGTCGAAATAAGGCGGTCGGTTTTTTTTTCTCTTTTTGAAATATAAAATGAAGATAGTTCGAGAGATTTTTCTATGCCGATTGAACGAACAATTTAATCAAGCAACTACAAATTTGTTCATCTGCTCTCCTTTCTTTATTTCTACATTTGATCTTGAAAATTATAGACTTATTCTCTCTTCGCTCTCGTTCTCGATTCGACCAATGGATGACGGAGAAAAAGAAAGAGAGCGAGAGCGAGAGAGAGAGGGAGATTGAACACCTGAGTGCAAAGGGGACATTGTCCGATGTAAAACATGACTTGACAAATATGTTAACCAGACGAATGAGCAGTCTGGTAATTAGTTCGATCGCTCTTCTCCAAAGTTCCCTAATGACAAGTTCACAGAAACAATAGGTTCTCTTTTTTTTCTCTCATTGATCATCACAATTGCTAATCGGTTTCGCCTGCGTGCGCGTTTCATTTTCAGTCCTTAGAGATTCGTATTAACACGCATGTTATTCACACCAAATGCTGTTGTCTTTGTTTGTCATTTAGATTTCGTTAAGAAATTTCTATTGATAAAAAAAAGAGTGGAAAAACTTATTGACATACGAAACATTTTCCTCTTCAGATGAACTTCATCTATCTTAGATACTTGTCAGTTGGCACGCGATTATCATGCTTAATAATGTAAATCGATACAGATATGAACTTGTTTTACTCGATAGTTAATTTGTCTATAAAAAAAGGCAAGAAAAGATAGTTTTATGATTTATCACAAGTGTGTGGCAGTTAGATGACGAGTAGCATTTAAGAATGGGTGTGGTCATCAATACAGATGTATACTTCTTGTTCACTCAAATGCATGCCTGCCTCAAGCGATAACCTTCATAAAATCGAAAATGTTAAGAAGAAAAATCACCGCATCATAATGTACAATACATTAGAAAACAGAAGCTGTAATTAACGAATGAGAATGAACGCACGCGATCTTTTTTCTCCTTTTGATGACAAATATTTATTATGACATACGATATCAATTCAATTGAGTTCAAATTTAAGATGCTAATTTTCCATCACGAGATTTCCATTTCAATTCTTTCGTAAGCTACAATTTGGTGACTTTTCATCATTACTTTTTTGTTTATCTAATGATTCGATTTCTGTTTAGCGTATTCATTTTCTTTGTTTGCAAACAATGCACAGGTGAATGCGTGCGCTAGAGAGAAAGACGAGCTTAGCTTTGTGTAATTAGCTGAAATATATCGATCTTGATTTTACACAACGGGCTTTTAATTAAAACGCAGAATGAAAAGAAAAAAAGAACATTTGAGAAAAAAAAATAAAGCACATCATCATCATCATCAGAAATTGTTTATAATCGTGGTGTTTGCAAAAAAAAAGAACTATTGAATGGTGTGTTGTTACTTGATATCACTTATTGTATTCGCTATTTAAAGTATTTTTGAGGTTGTTTTTTTTAAGCTGAACGGATGGCTCGTCGAAGTGCCATGTAACCGTACATGCAGAGAACTCCGATAAGAAGACTGTGACTTAAAAGCATCTGTACAGCTCCATTGTCATCATCATCATCGCCACGGATAGCATCTCTCCAATCCTCTGCAAAGAAAAAAAAAACGTTTTAAAAAACAACGATCGAAGCCAAAGTCTTTGTTTACTTGTATAGACGGCAAGAGCAATTGTGGTGGCAAAAAGACCCCAAATGGCGGCGATAAGTAAGCAGCAGGCACACGCTGCAAGGCCACCTACTGGACCGAGAGCAGCGGCTAGTGGATTTACCATAATTGAGTGTTTAGTTTCTTACACACTCGTCGATCTAAAAACAGAAACTGTATCAACATTATAATCGAATCATAAAACAACAAAGAAACTCCGATTTGTTTATCTTCTCTCGTACGAAGAGAAGAAAAAATATATCTCAACTTGTTTTCATCGATTCTAATAATCTAATACGAAGGAGAAAAAGCTTTGTATTATTTTTTGAATCTAATCAGGTAATACATACAGTTTCTCTCTCTTTCTCTCTCTTATTCTCTCTCTCGCTATCTTTTTTTCCTCATCCTTGTTTTTTGTCAGGTATATTTATCCGCTCAAGGTAATCGTATATTCGAATGAATAGAGAGAAAAAAAGAAATTATGATTAAGTTTTTTTTTCTCTCGACAGTATGATCATTCAACTGTAAATTTGCATAACGATGAAAAAAAAAGAAGAAAAGACGAGAATAGGAGTATATTGTGCAGAATCCATGCATGACAAAGCGCAATGAATAACATTGACGATGACAAATCGAAAGAGAGAGAGAGAGAGAAAGCCAACGAAAGTATCGGATAAGATTTGCACTGAAACTAATCTTCACGAATACGGTAATTTGTTTCATTGTTTGGACTCAAGGTCAATCGAGCGAACAGAGAGAGAGAGAGAGAGAGAGAGAGAGATGGAGATAACTGAAATATTATTGTTATTACTGTTGTTGTTTGTTGTTGTTGTTGTTTTTTTTATGAATACTTTGTGAAAGATTTATTTTCACACAATAAATGACGTTCGCGATTTTTTATTTGATTTTAAACAGAAAAAGAAAAAAACAAAAAAAAATATGTTGAAAGAAAAAGGAGAGAAAACATCGAACATCGGCATGTTCATTTTTCGAAATACAAGAAATTGTTTTGTCGTCGTCATCGTCGTCGTTGTTATCATATATTTTGTTGATTTAAAAAGCAAACAAAAAGAGAGAAGAGGAGAAAAAAAAACATGCACGAGTTCTAAGAAATCAAAAAAATATTCGTTGTGTTGCAAAAGAAGTGGATCAAGCGAGAAAAAGAGAATTTATGAACAAAAAATCAATCCATTTATTGTGTGTAAAGTTAGATGTGTATTTGTTTGTGTGTGTTTGTGTGTTTGTAGAAAAAGAAATAACACCATAAATTAAATAGGAAGACCGTGAGGGGTCGTTGAAATCAAATAGTTTTTGTCTATGATCGACGCATGAACGTAAATAAGAACGAACATACGAGCAAGACGCAAAGAAGAAGTTGAGGTGCGAGAAGTTCTCCAGCGCCATTGAGACCATTTCGATTTTTATAAGCAGATACCCATCGGCCTTGATTAGAGAGAAAAAAAAAGCTTTCAAAACGATAAAGTCAATAGAAACTTACTAAGATAGACAGTCAATGGAATAGCAGTGATGAAAAGACCCCAAACACCGATGGTATTCAAGCAACATAAACATCCTGTAAGACCTCCGATAGGTCCGAGGATAGCAGCGAGAAGACCAGCACCACCGGGTCCACGACCGGCTGGTACTACTGGTGGTGGTAATGGTCGACGGTAGCCAACAGTGGCTGGTCGAACATAAGACGCACGGTAAACACTTCGTGGAGCTCCGACATTAGGCACGTATTCTAAAGAAAATCAAAACAAAATCATTTGTCGATGAAATTGAACGAGTTGACTGAGTTCTACGCACGTGCTCGCGATCCTGAAAAGCCGCCTGGTCGTTGTAACATAGCTGTGTATCAGCAGGCGGTGCCTGTAATTTATCTGAAGACAAGTAAGAGAAACAAACAAATAGATGATTCGAATAAACAATATGATGGCAAAAAAAAAAGAAAAAGCCAAGCTTTTGTCGATTATACTAATCGTCAACAACAAACAACAACTGGACTCAAGTATCAAGAAAAGGGGCAGAATAGAAGAAAAAGAGAGAAATATACAAAAAAAAGGCTTTTCTTCTACATTGATGTGCTTCAATGAGGATGCTTGCTTACTTGCATTTTTCGTTGGTTTTCTCCCTCTTCGTTTCTCTCTCATTTTTTTTTCTTAATTTTTTTTCGCTTGTGCAACTGACTTTGAATAGATGTTCTTGCGTGCATCGATATGTACGATATGTCTAAGTCATAAAAAGTGCAGAGAAAAAAAGAGACAGGGAGAGAGAGAGAGAGTGCAGGAGAGGAAGCGAAAAAAAAATATTCGACAGCGACTTATACATACAATGCCTTTGAAAAAAGGCGAGAAGAGAACGCGTCACACGTCAGCAAGCAGCACGATTTGATAGTGATGATGATGATGACGATGATATTTACTGACTATCAACGATAGATTCATATTCATAAATAAAACCATGACTTGGACGTTTCGTTTTTTTCTTCTTCTTCTTTTCGTATGTCAGGAATAGAGAAATAATATATACGTATGTACACAACTAGTTGCCTGTTTGTATCAAATAAATAAGTGATGCAAGGTTAGAAAAGTGTGTAGGCATATACATTACTATTTTAACGGTTGATTGCATTCGTTTTAGAAATTTGTTTATGCGTGTATGTGTAACTTATATTCGTATAAATCAACAGACAGAAAGAGGAAAAAAGAAGAAGAAGAAGAAGAAGAAGAAGATTTCTCAAGAAAAAAAAAGGAAAAGAAGAAAATATCGTTTACTCTGATGCTAATTATAATAATTTAATAAAAATTGTTTTATTTTGGAAAAAATAAAGAATAAGGAAGGTGAAAGAGAAGAAGTGAAAAATGTGTGCATTCATGAATTTATATATTAATGTTGGACAGATTTGTTTGTTTTTGGTTTCTGTTGAGTTTGCACCGGTTTTTGAACATTATTAACACGAACAGTGGCTGTTGCCTGAGTCGTTCGACGTGTTGTTACTGATGATGTTCGACGAGTTGTTAATAAACGACGTTTTGTTGAAACAACACTTGGTCGTGTTGGTTGCTTGACTACTTTTTGTTGACGTTGAGGAAAGAAACTGCCATAAAAGACTGAACCACTACCTGGAATAACTATACATGGATAGGTAGCAATTGGAGTGCCTACAAAAACCGAACGTATGATTGCAAAAATAAATTCATTTCATACAGTTTACAAGATTTCCACTGCCATTACTATTACCATTACCATTACCATTACCATTACCAGTTGAAGCGGTATTTCCATTACTCGGAGCATTTGTATTACCAGCAGCGTTATTGTTTCCATTGCCATTTGTTGAACCACCGTTGGCACCATTGCTGGCTCCACCATTGACTCCGTTACTAGCACCATTGGCTCCGGTATTGACTCCATTATTGAAACCATTGCTGGCACCACCATTGACTCCGGCATTGACGCCATTACTAAAACCATTATTGGCACCACCATTGTTAAAACCACTATTGACACCACCATTTACTCCGGCATTGGCACCATTGTTAAAACCACCGTTGGCGCCGCTATTGAAGCCAGTGTTAATACCACCATTATTGAGACCAGCGTTAGCACCATTATTAAAACCATTGCTAGCACCATTGTTGAAGCCAGTGTTGACACCACCATTATTGAAACCGGTGTTGACACCATTGTTGAAACCGGCATTAGCACCATTGTTAAAGCCAGCGTTGGCACCATTGTTAAATCCGGCATTAGCACCATTGTTAAAGCCAGCATTAGCGCCAGCATTATTAAAACCAGTATTGGCGCCATTGTTAAATCCAGCATTAGCGCCAGCATTGTTAAAACCAGCGTTGGCGCCGTTATTGAAACCGGCATTAGCACCGTTGTTAAATCCAGCATTACCACCATTGTTGAAACCAGCATTGGCACCATTATTGAAGCCGGCATTAGCACCGTTGTTGAACCCAGCATTAGCACCGTTGTTAAAGCCAGCGTTAGCACCATTGTTAATGCCAGCATTGCCGCCATTATTGAATCCGTTGGTAAATCCACCATTGGCGCCGTTATTAACACCATTGTTACCACCGTTATTCAATCCATTGTTACCACCATTTACAAAACCATTGTTACCACCATTTACAAAACCATTGTTACCACCATTTACAAAACCATTGTTACCGCCATTCACAAAACCATTGTTACCACCGTTATTCAATCCATTGTTACCGCCATTTACAAAACCATTGTTACCACCATTCACAAAACCATTGTTACCACCATTTACAAAACCATTGTTACCGCCATTCACAAAACCATTGTTACCACCGTTATTCAATCCATTAGTTACTCCATTGATAGGTACTAAAGAAAGTAAGCATATGTCTTGTGTCATATACATGCAAAGTTGTGAAATATTTACTTGCACCATTACCAATATTTGTTGGATTGGTTTCTGTGAAGACACAATTCATAATTTCATATGCATAAATTCTAAATTATACTTACGGCCATTTTGATTTGTTCCTGGAAATGTGTCTAAAAGAATGAATATTTAATAAAAAAAAGAGTTACTTAATCATTTTATTATATTCGCTCACCACTTGGATATGCGCCATCTAAAATAAAAATCATTATAAGTTTTGATTAGGAAATTTTTTGAATTAATCAACCTTCAATTATATAATCTGTAAAGCCTTGATCATCAATGATTTCTATTTTGAATGTTAGAATAAAGCGTGTTTTTATTTATTTGAGCAAGCGTACAAACTTTTCTATCTTACATACCTGAAAATAAAGAAATATTTTATTTTCTTTTGTGTTTAGGAAAATATAAAAGCTAACCTTCAGTTGGGGCAGGAGGATCTATTGCTGGAAATGTATTCACTGTTGTTAATTAGAAAGAAAAACATGGCATCGAAACTATTCGATAATACAAAATAACCTACGAGCTGCGGTTGCAACAGTTGTTGTTGTTGTCGTTGCCGTTGGTCGTTGAGGACAACATGGATAACAAGCAAAAACAGAAAGTGCTTGAGCTACTCGTTCAGCCATTGAATCATAAACAGCACACATTGGTTTAGCTGATGCTGGCATACATTGTGGACAAATATTTTGTAAACATGAAACCATTTCTTGATTACATGTTTTACTATCGAACATACATGAACTGTAACACATTCGATGTAAACAAACGCATTCTTGATATTGTTTTTGATAGCAACGAAGTGATTGAAAAGAACGTCCGTGTCCTTCCCAAAACGGACAAGTACCATTAGTACACGATTGATTACCTCGAATCGAACGTAAATATGCAAAAGCCGATTTCACTATGGGTAATTTAGTTGCATTTCGTCCAGTCGTGACTACAATTGGACGACGTGTTGCTTTGGTTGTAGCCGAATGGACTACGGCGAGTAGAAAACATAATAAGAGTGCTAAGCTAAGACGCATGTTTGCACAATGATTTCTCTTTTTTGATATCGATTAGCAAAATGAGATTGAGAGAAAGAGAGAGAAAGAGACTATTAAAAATTCGAAATGCCGATTTATTTGTCGATAAAGACGACGTTTATATGTCGACAAGTCGAGCTCTTGTCTCTCTTTTTTCTCTCTTTCTCTATCTTATTTAGGATTAAAGATTGACGTGAAAGAATGTCGTTTTTTTTCTACATTTGAAAACGTTAAAATAAAATTTTTCACCTTGGCTTTTAAGAGAAAAAGCCTCAATTGCATATAAGTAAAGTCTAGTTTGCACGTTTTCAAAGCATTCATTAAATAATAAATGTTTATTCGATTTCCGTTTCACCTTGAAATATCAAAGTTTTTTTTTTATCTCTTCTATCCATACGTGTTCAATAATTATTTCAAAATACAAAAAAAAACCGACCCGAACGATACGTGTTCGAACATTGTCTACAAATGTAAGTACAAAGGTCATAAACGATTGTCTGTCTTTATTGATATTAGGAAACAATCCGAATGATAGGGATTAGTTAAAAACGAAAAAACGCAATATTAAAACAAAGAATGACAGAAGTTAAGCCATACGATCGAAATTCAATAACAATAACAAAATTATCCTTGAACAATATTTGAAGATCTATCATTAAACCATGATGCTAATGTCATTTTCTCTCTCGAAGGTCAATGAATTGTCAAAAACACGGTGATATTCAATAAAAGTATATAAATATATCTGTCTAAATATTCCCGATCAGACGTCGATTTCCTTTGATGAAAGAAGGAAAATTTCTACTCGAACTTTTTCTTTTCTTCCGGTTCAAGTAAATAAGCGCTATTCCGTTCTTACACCCACATACTATTCCTGTTCAAAATCAAAATCATATGAATTTGTCAGTGATTTTTATTCATAAATTTTGAAGATTAAAAATTTTCTTCCTTTCAAACAAGTCTCCATTGTTGACCAAGATACGCATTATTACGTCGAGCTACATCGATATACGTTGTACCATTTTCATTGACTTGCAATAACAAATAATCAATTGAACTAGCCAATTTCGATCGTGTTTTAATACGATAGAAATCTTTTTCACCCGTTGGAATTAAATACCAATATTGTGTTTCATTTTCACTCGCATTCGTACTTTCAAGACTAATCGATTGGTTAGCTTTGATAACACCGAGTAGTTTTCCATCCGGTTGAACAATCAATTTGAAATAATTCTCTACTCGTTCGATATTAAAATGAATTTGATAATTTTCGTACAAACGATTGATTGCTGTATAACGACGAGTTGAATCGAAATTCAATTGTTTATCTTCGAGAAAAAGAAAGAGTCTAATGAAAACATTGACGAGAAGAGAAATTCTACTTAAAATTGCGTCTCGACACGATTCAAGACATTGTTCAATCGATTGAAAATTATTTCGATTGCCCAATAGACCTCCATAGATGAATTTTCTACAAGTTTTATTCGCAGAATTCCATGCATAACGTTCGAAATAGGCTCGACCAGGTCCAGTTTCAGCTTGTTCAAAACAATCAAAATCGGCTATGTCTATTCGAGACGAAAGAAAATTCAATTGAAATGACTTTTGAAATCTTCTCACTTGAATAGACATTCGAAATTGCGAGTAATGAAAGATAGATTAATAAGAAAATCGATGTCATGTTCTATTCGCTGTTTCGAAAGCAAATCTTTTCTCAAATAGCAATTGTATTTATTTTCATTTTCTTCAAACTGTTCTATGAGTAATAGGCATCTGTCATCATCATTGAATACTTTAATCTTTTTATTTCTTTTTTGGATTTATTTGTTCGAAAGCAAAATTTCGTATTTTGTCAAATACAAGAAGAATCGTTCAATGCATTTAACGTCGTCCTGGCATGACCCAAAGACCTTGAATATTGGTACCATCAGTGATGAATTTTTTCCTACGAATTGGCTCGTCCGAATGAACATTATCAGTTGGAATTGTTTTGAGTTTATATGCTAACGGAATGTATTTGTCAGGCAAATCGAGATCTTGATGTACGTTATCTTCGAAATCTCGCCAATAGTTAACTGAAAATGGCCATTGACTATTCGATTCCGGTCGATATCGTGCCCAAGATGATGAAAGCACCTAATTCGAAAGTCGACTTTATCTATCTTTTGTTTTCTATAAAGATGCTAACCTGTACAAAGAGGAAAAGAACGATGATCTGTTTGTAATAAGTCATGACTGAAAATGTATTTGTATGTTGAGATTCTGTTTTCTTCTTTTACTGAGTACGAACACGAGTTTGATGGAGCATTTAAATTCAATCTATCTGCGTTAGTTCGCACTTCCGGGTTTTGATAGAAATAGAAATCAAAGAAGAAAAATAACAGACATAATCGTCTTTTATGCCGTGAGTGCACTTCGATTTTTTTATCGCTTGCATTTTTTTTTTTTGAACTCAAACAGACAAAAGAAACACCGAGAGAAAAGAATAATAATTTATTGATTGCTATATTCAATCGGTTCTAGAGCAATTATTCAATTAAATTAAAAGATTGTCTTTCAGCGAAAATGATTTTTTCTTGTTGAACTGGAAAAAACTAACATTCGAAATCGACTTTTTTTTACTCTGGTGTTTCGTTTGTTTCGTATTCTGACTGGTGTGTGAAATAAACAAATACGAATATTTGAAAAATGAATTTCTCGAAAAAACCGAAGAGAATATTTTTTTAAATTTTAATAATTATTTTTCGTGATCGACGAAATAAATTTGTTCGAAACATTTTCATCAATAATAAGCGCTAGATTCGCCGCGAATAAACGAGCGCTAGCATAGCAACATATACCAAATATGTCCATCTGTTTTTTTTTTCTACTGCTTATGAAAATAGGATCGATTGAGAACGAGATTTCATTTGAGTTTTTGTTTTAGAATTCAAATGCCCGAACCATCACCACCCGAACACGCCTACGGTGTTAATAAATGGGCTGATATCGGTCATACGACGATTGACACGCTTTATCTTCGGCCGGTTCGATGGTTTCATCGAAATTTTGTCGAACGTTTCCGTGGACCTGCTTATCCCTATTATCATCGTAAATTCGGTGCAGTTAAAACAATTGATGAATGTGAAATTCAAGATCAAATCTGTTTTTATGAAGCTGAAATGGCGTTTCTACGTGAGAAACGTATCGATACGGCTATTGTCGAAATTCTTCATGATCGTCTAACACGTTGTATCGCACATGAAGGTCGTATTGATGCATTAGAGAAATGTGCTAAAGAAAAAGACGCTCTCTTCGAATCGCATGCAAATTGGTATCAAAAATACGGTGAAATGGGCGTGCCACATAGTTGTATCGATGCTTATATGAAACAAAAACATTTAATGATTTGGATGCGTCGTCATCCTGAAGTTGATCTTAAAGGATGGGCCGTCGAACGTGAATATGAAAAGAAAACAAAGGATTACATCAAGAGCATTCCCATGCCATTGGAAATTCGATAAAAAAGAACAGAACATTATGTCTTTTTGTCTTCTTCTTCTTCTCCTTTTTTTTCCTTTTGTTTTCTCCTTGTTAGATTATCTAATATACGACTTGTACTTTCCTTCCTTATTAGCGATTTCATTTTTTTTGTATAAACATCAGTTGTCCGTGCGTCAGTATGGAACGAAAAAACAAACAACTAAACAAACAAAATTTCGATTTTAAATAATGTTCTTTGATATTTGCGAAATACAAGTCTAAGCGAAACGATAAAAAAAGAACACTAGTTTATTTTGATTGAATTGAAAATAAATCCTTCGAATTTCGACAATAATGAATACAATTTGGTAGATAAGGTTTCGAACACCATGGACAGCGTGCAAGTGAATCCGAATGATTTCGACGCATGGAAACAAAGCAAAGAGGTTTTTCGTTGGTTCGACGATCGAGTTTCAATCGAGTGTCGGTCGGTTTTTGAGCTGGTTGTTGCTGCTGTTTCGATTTACTCGAACAGAATGTCGCATGACGTTCGTAGGCTTTTTCACAAAACGTACGTTTACAAGTTGGACAAGCTAAAATTGTAGAAATTGAAATTCAAAAGTCGAAATCTTTGCTATTCGACATACTGAAACTGCTGATGACCGGTGGTACGACTGTAGTATCAGCTCGACGGTCGCGTTTAGCACTACGAGTTTCCGATGGTCGTAGATTTGTTTTCGTTGTTTCGACGGAGGAAATCTTTGGCACAGGAATGATTCGATCACCTGATTTAATCGAACGATATTTCGTCATATCAAATGTACGTGTTTGACGTTTTTTATTCGGATTCTCTTTGCAAACATTCGGATGTTTCAAGAAAATCTCAGGTCGCATTCGTCTTAAACATGCTGAACATTGAACTAGCTCTTGAACTAAAACTTCAATCTCCTGTTCGTCATTTCCTTCTTCCTGATCATCGTCGTTGTTGTTCATTCTTATTGAATGTGTGTTTGTATTCCAATCGATCACTCAATACGTATGTGTATACCTTGCCCGTTAACATGGAGATATTATCGACGTAATTGAAGAACTTTTTTACTCATTCTGCTCGTAGACTTTTTCTTTTTTTTCTTTTTTTCATTCTCTTGAACTTTAAATTGAATAAAAATCCTTGATTTAAATCACTATCGGCCAGACAATCTGCTATATTATGACCTCTTTTGATTGAATATCGTTTTTCGTCTAACTCGTATCCATTGTTTTCCTTTTTCTTTTTGTTTTTCTTCTATCTATATAAACCCGTATGAGACATGTTCGTCGACATTATTATTACGACCGATCGATAGGCGTGTTTACCATGGACGAACAATGGAAAACAATTTCGACATCTCCTGAATCGAGTGAGAATTCGAATGAACGAGAGAAAAAATTAAACAATTCGAATTCGTTGATTATTTAGCATTTTCGGAATTTTCATCACATGATTCGGTGACGACTGCAGGCAGTGCTCCGACAGCATCGTCTGCAACATCAGTATTTCTACCACTTCGAACATCGACAACCATGGGAAATATGACTGATATTGCGAATACATCGGAATTTCAAGGTTTTCTCGATGATTTCAATTGTCAACAATCGAGTAATATGTCTCGATGGTAAGTGTTCATTTGCCTAACAAACAAAAGACTCGAATGATTGATTATTGATAGGCAATCGGAAGCTGAAGATCTCGATCAACAGACATCGTCCAATGCGACTTATCTTATTAATGATTTTTTGTAAGAGAATTTTCATGATCAATTCTTGATAACAATTGATTTTCTTTAGAACAAATCGAAACATTGCTTCATCGTCCATGACTGAGGTTTTTAATTCGCCGATATCACGTCTACCAACGTCAACATCGATTATGTCCTTTCATAGTAATGTCAATCAAAAATCGATCGGCAATCAACGAACGGTAAATTTTACTTCCGAAAAACTACAGAATTCAAAACGCAACTTTTTTTAGTCCTGGTCAGCTATTACAAATTCAATGGAACAAATATTCATACAAAATAGTAGTCTCAATCATTATTCGAATTCAGCATTTTCACCGATATCTGCGCGCACAACAAATCGACAATCATTTGCTGCTATCGATAATCTTTTATCGATTGATTGTAGTACATTGACTATTATTATTTCATTCTTATATCTATTTCATTTTCTAGGTAATACGAAGTCTATGGTTCATTCACAACAATCACAACAACCATCACATATGGTTCAATCCGGTGGAAGAAATAATTCAATGCCAACATGGCGTGGATATTTACCGATCAAATTTGAATCCATGGCTACTGATCAATATCAACTTATGCCACATTTTTCTCAAAAGGTCTTTCTCGGTGGTATTCCATCTGAGCTTACTGAAGGTACTGCCATAC
>ERZ778027.1136-NODE-1136-length-48604-cov-10.821603_pt1 | contig 48604 bp, 37 predicted proteins | sample MGYA00375757_ERZ778027 | MGnify/ENA primary metagenome ERZ778027 (study PRJEB29350, sample SAMN05389817) | bioreactor metagenome | isolation source: Ammonium sulfate bioreactor | place: South Africa: University of Cape Town | collected 2014-02-18 ...
AATAACAATAATTAATTTCCTCGTGTGTTCGTTTTTTTTTCGGTATGCTTGAGTATTCTCGAATTACTAACGGCAGACCGTGTACAACAGAAAAACTGCCGTCCAAAGAAAAGAATACGTAATTCAATCGACACAATTGATTATTCTTTAAACATTATCATCATTATTTTAAAAAGAAAGAAAAAACTGACAGAAAAGGAAATAAGCACGCAAAAATAAAAGAAAGAAAAAGGTGTAGCACTTTTTCAAGTAATTTTCTTTTGCTTATTGACGAAAGATGAGTGTCTTTCTTCTTCTTCTTCTTCTTCATCTTTTTTTTTTCTTGCGTTTGTCAACTTTTTTTTTCTCGTCAAGAGAAACGCTAGCGCATATCCATGAACATAGAAATGGCGGTGGTGACGACGTCGTGTCCTCTCTTCTCTCGTTTTTTTTTATTTTTATGCGGATGTAAGTAGCTAGCGGTAGAACGCCAGGCATATGAACTAAAAAAAACGCGATTACAAGCAAATGCCCGAGAAAAAAGTGGTGATGTGTAAAAAAAGGAGAAAGACGAGAAGGGAGAAGAGAAAGAATTCTTGTTCTCCTCTTCTTCTGTTACTTCTTCGTTGACGTTTTCTTTCTTTCTATTTTTCGTCGCCATCGGTCGGCCGGTCGTTCGTGACTCGTCTTCTTTTTTTTTAAACAACGACAGAAAAAGAGAAGATTCTACTCCTGCTGCTGCTAAAACAGACGTTACCAACTTTGACATTTGAAAATTGTTTTTTCTCTCTCGCTCTTTCTTGTATTCATAATTCTACTCATTTTATTTCTTCTCTTTTTCTTTATTAACGTTTGACGAAGGAGTTTTTTGCTCTCTTTCTCTCTCTCTCGGTGTTATTGCGGACACAATAACGGCTGCAGTGAACACTATTGCCACCTTTTTTCTTTAATATACTTGCTACTTATGTGTACGCGTCTTATGATCTAGACTGTAACAAAAAAAACAGACTTTTTTCTCTCTCGCATACGACAATCGAACTCATAACTCGTCGACATGGGCTGTTCAAACGCTCGTTTATTAGTACAAACGCCAATGTCCGAAGGAAATACGGCAGCAAATACAAATCTTAACAATCCGCTGCCGACATCAGCCAATGAAACAATACCGACCGGTGTTGTTTCGCAAGATACAAATAATTCGTCTACGCGAATGCATCTAACAGGAGTTGATCTTGTTGTTGAAAGAAATGGGTCTTATACACTTTTGCTTACTCCAAAAACTCATAAACAGTTGATGCCCTATGTTTTGCGGAAAAAACGATTTCGGTAAGAAAATGAATCATCCTCCTTCTCCTTTTTTTGATTTATTTGCTCATTGAATGAATAGAAAGAATACTAAAACTCATATGTATATACGAGTTTGCACGTATAACGTATTGTTAGTCAATCAAATTAGTTGTTTGAGAGGGTAGGAAGGGAGTAGAAAAAGAAAGCAAGCAACTTAGACGTATGATTCGTGTCTATTGCTTCATATTTATTTCAAACTCACTTCTATGATGCGCGAACGTTTGCCTACATATGTGTATATAATAAATATATACATATGTATATAGAAACAGAGAGATGTGTGTGTGCGCTCGAGTCTATACTTAAGAAGAAATCTGAAGAATGATTTGTGTGTTATCGAAAATGAAATAGAATTTTAAATAGATTGAATTGTGTTGCATGAAAAGAAAAAAAAACGAATTTCTTTTATTGTTTATTAAGCTTAGTTTAATGAACGATAGGAATCACAGTAATACTAGTGTTAAATCATTATCTTTTCAAACGAAATATTCTTCTGCTTGATTGCAATTGATGCCCTACTCTATAATCAGAAAAGCCTTCTAGGGGAAACTAAGGAGAAAAAACGTTTCCTGCCGTTTTCTTTTTGTGCCCGGTCAACAATTGCTGTAGTTAGAATAAGCCTTTAGGCTTCTTAACGTACATTTATATATATATATATATATATATGCATACAAATAATAACTGAATGAAAAAAAAGAAGAAACTTATAGTTCTCTCAACGGAGAAAAAAAAGTAGAAGTGAAATTGACTATTTCCGGTAATGAGTAGTACTAAACGATCTGAATATATAGTTGAGTTAATTCGATTTCAGACACAATCAGAATACTCTCTTGGCAATATTAATGAGAACATTTTTTGGCTTTTTTTCGTTCTAATGAATTTATTTGCAATCTTCAACCTATTGTCTTTCTTTTTTAATCAAATAGAATCCTCTCTATCGCCGGTAACTCACCTTGGCTTTGATTTCTCTCTTCTCGATCAATAGATGTCACTGAGGTTTATTGAATTTTACTATTAATAATCAATCATTTTTCATCATAAGTAGATTCGAAATGTTGAATAAGAAAGAAAATAAATCTTTATTTATTCGATAAAAAAATGAAAATTACATTTAATCGTTTCATTTTTAATCATTGGTTAAAAGGTCGATTCTTTTCTTTTGTACATATACAAAGAGAAAGAACATTGGTGCCATATATCATCAGAGTCATTCATTCTCTTTCTTTGACCATATACACGCATAGATGTGAACACACGAACAATGAACATTGTTGTCTATATCTGTTTTTCTATTTAGAATTCTCGTCGATAAACCTCGAACAGAAGGAACATCTACAGTTAATCAACGTTTAACATCTTATGATTTAATAAATACCGAACGAACAATGGAAAGTGGTAAAGAATTAAAACTAACTGGCAAGAAAAATAAGAAACAAAACAAACAAAAAGTCGAATCAACGATCGAAGCTGTTCAACAAGCAGCATCCGACGAACTCGATAAGGCAAAGGCTCGTTTTGTTGGCGGTCGAAGTATCGATCGTGGCGATGGCGATGATGCCGAACAAAATGTTCATTCCGACGATGAAGGCATGATCGAAGAGATCGTGACCACTGTCGAAGAAGACAAAGATCTCGAATGTAAAGTCAAAAAGAAAATCGAAACAAAGAAAACCGTTGCCGAAGATCCCGAAACACATAACAAAATCACCAAAGTTGTCAAAACCGAGGTCACTGAAATCACTCGCACAATCACAATCAACGATGAACACGATCTCGAACGAGCTAAACGTGAATTAGGTATCGACGATGTCAACAAACTTCTTCCTTCGACACAAATTGTTTATAATATTCCAACAACATACTCAACCTCATCGTGGATCGATCAACCACGTGTCACACATGTTCAAGAGACTCACTACGATCCAACGAATGAAATCGTCACATCCGGAGATTTTCCGTCCGACAGTCCTGTCAAACAACATTCGCCTGTCAAAGAACTTCTCGAACAAGAAACTCAACCGTTAGCTGATGCGACAACGGTCGGACGAGGTACAGTTGTCGAGACGATTACATCGTCGACTGCGGTTTCTCAAACATCACCAGTCGAACAACAAGAAAAATCAGTTGAAAACAAGAAGAAAAAGAAATCTAGTCTCAATTTATGTTCATGTACACGTAGTTCAGCAGCTGATTTTGATGAAGAACAACGTAAACAAAAAGCTGCAACAATTGTTGAACAAAAATCGAAACAAAAGAAGAAAGCATCGGTTACAACAGCAAATGTTGTTCTCACATCAACAAATATTCAAAATGACTCATCACCACCAGTTGTACCAACACAAGCATTGATTTCTGATGAAATTAAAAAATTAATTGCCGACAAAAAGTCACTTCTTATTCATTATATTCATTCGAAAATCTTTCGACCATCGGAATTATTTGCTAACAAACAACAAGACTCGAAAGCTCAAAAGATTTCCTCACGTCTTCTTGAATTATTACGCCATGATCGATGTTCATCATGGACGAATCTAGTTGAACAATTAAACACTGAATTTACTCAAGATTCAGCTGGCAATGCTTTCATTCAACCGATGGTCGATACCTACGAGCAATTATTTACAACTAAACAATCGACTTTCTTGAATACATTCGAGACAATTCACAATGAAAAAGATGTCAAACACAGTTCAGCCAATCAAGAGTATATTCAAATCGTCAAACAACGAGAAAATCAAGACAAAATTCAATCGGATGAAAAAGGTACGACGCGTTGTTAAGACGAGAAAATGAGAACCTTAAGACTTCATTGACTTTTATTTTATTGGATGTGATTTAGTCACAAGATCCCCCTCCCGCTGATGCATTTGTTATTCTTATTTATCCGATTGATAAATCAGAGTAATAAATGATAATCTATATAAGCCTTCTTTCCATCGGATTTTGTCGTGTTCTACTATTTGCGATTGCATCATTGAATATTTAGTTGGCTGATTGCCATAACTTGCGGTTAATAGACAGTGAGAAGAGAAGAGAAGAGAAAAAGAACGAAAGAAAGAAACGAACGAATGAATAAACAGAAAAGAAAAGAAAAAGGTTACCAGTCGTTTGAGGGCATCCGGTCATTTTAATTATCTTGAACACTGACGGTAGTGATGATGATGATCATCATGATCAATTAATAACATCACGGACTACGTTAAAAAAAGAAGGAGAAAAGAAGAAAAGAAAAGGCTCTTCGACATCTGCGTGCATATATTTTGACAAGCGTACGAGAGGTCATATCTCTATATACGTAGGACGAGACCATTGGGCAAACATTCTACCGTACACGTATACGCACATTGGTGACACATACGTGTGGACCAAGGTGTTTGCTTAAGGACAACGAGTGAATAGAAAAAAAATAATCGTGTGTGAATAGTTCACTACTTTGACACAATGAGATTTCGTCGGTACGTTTCGTCTAAGTGCCGTTCGATGCCGGCAGGCCGTTGTTCTGATTCAACTGGTAAGTTTCAATCGTCTTAGACTCTACCATCCAAGAAATACACAAACCGAAGAAGAAGAGGAGGAGGAAAAAAACGAACGAGAATCGAATCCTTATTCTTAAGCATTCGATTGCCTGTTACTAATCGTCCTTTGTCACACTATCCGATTGATCCTTCTTCATCTCATTGCTCATATGTCAATATTCAGCATAAAAATGAATACGATGTATTTATATATATATATATATATATATAAAACTATCGCGATAGTACATTATTATACAGTACAAATACAATCAAGATTAGATAATAGTCAGATAGAGCACAACAAAAAAAAAAGAGTGTCGTTTTTTTTCTTCTTCGTTCGATTGTTCTCTCGTATGTTTATGTTAGTTTTTTTCTGACATTAAGTCCGTTGACAGAATATGGTTTGAGTTCGTCTGTATAAGTAAATGGTGCTGCACGCAAATTTCCAAACAAACGACGGAAGATACTCGGCGGTCGGTTGCCGAGTTCTTGTGAAGTTGTATGGTAATCTCGTGCATTGATTATTGGTGTTGGTGAAGGTTGACAGTTTGATTGAGATGCCATTTGTAGTTTTTACTTCGGTTTCGTTTGCTTACGTGTACGTACGTACTTACGATTGCGTTGACACACACAAAACTGTTTGTCAACGAGCACAATGTCTTCATTTCGTTTTTTCTCTCTCTCTCTCTCGTTTTCGAAAAGAACGAAGTACATCAATAGAAACCCTCCTTGATTTCCCTTTTGTATACATCTACGAACATATATTAAAGAGGAAAGAAACGAACGAAAAAACGACTTTGTATTTTTAATAAAAGAAGAGAAATAAAACCGTTTTTCTTTTTCTTTCTTTTTTGTAGTAATTGACAACGATCACGAAAAACAGAATCCAGCAATAAATACAAAAGACATCGATATGACTAATGACATTAATAAAGATTTACCTCTCTACAATGAAGAGCAATTAACGAAAACACTTGCTGAGATATCGCCACACAAGCCAATCACATTAGCCGAAGCTATTGCTTATCAATATATTGATCTCGAAGATCCTAAATTAGGCTTGACAAATGATACAGTTCAACGAATTAAAAATCTCTTTCGTCCATTATCATTTGATGATGAAGCAACGCTAAATTTGATACGCATTAAACGTGCTGGTCAATATTTAGCTGATTTCAGTCTTGCAGAAAATAATGCCTTCGAAAAATTTCATCTATCCGAACCGTTTATTTATCAATTACAACAATCATTTGAGCCGACGCTTGATTTCAATGAGAAACAATTTCGTTCGTTGACAGACGCAATTCTTAATAATAAAGAAGAATATTCGAATTTACAATTCGATATTGGCCGAACACTGATACCAGCTGGTGATTTGAAAGAATCATCGACAAATGATTTCAGTCAATCCGATTCGGGATATTCAATGACAACAGCAACTTACGAAAGTTTAGCTGGCAAAGTTAAGAATGAATTCGAAACAATTAATGAACCTTTGTTAGATCAATCGAATGATTCAGAAAAAGTAAGTTGATGATTTTTTGTTTTTTCCTCTCTTCCCCCCCCCCCCAAAAAAAAATCCGAAAAATAACATGACTAAGAATGAGATGATGAACTTTTTGCAGAAGATCGAAGAAACTAAAGTGACATATCAATTGAATCTGGATCAAACGTATCCACAGGAAATTCTCACTGAAATACCAATTAAACAATCGACAGAAAATCTTGAGAGAAAAAGAGAATCGGTTTCGCAAACCGTCGAATCAAAACACGAACAACCTTCGACGCCCATTTACATAAAAAAACGTAAATCGCCGGGCATATTCTCATGCTTTCGAAGTAAGAAAGCTAAAACTTCAAGTGAACAACACGGTCAACCAACAGTCGAACCAACAACTGCTGTTGCTGTTGAACCACAAACAACAAGTCCTACGACTGAAGAGAAACCAGTTGCGACTGATCTGGCTGTTTTACCCGATGGCAGACGTCTTTATATTGACAGCTATCGTGAACGACCTGGTCTCGATATGTCGTATAAACCAGATGATTTCGATAATCGATTCGTTTTACCTGTTGTAAGGATCTCTGAAATGCCTATTTACATATCTAATATAGTTGCCTCTTCTTGCATGAACAGTTTCTTCAGGCTGCTTATTGATGCTTTTTCTTTTGAAATAGTTTTTCCTTTGTATGTGTGTGTATGCATTGCTTCTTATTTCTGTCAACTTGAGATTGATGGTTGATTGATTGATTGATTGATTTTTATTGAGGTTTTCGTGCACGCTTCTCCTTTATTGAGAATCCTTATGATTTTATTTACATAAAATTTTCATTTCTTTTTCTTTTTTACTTAGACTGATCGCCCTGTCACTCCTGAAACTGCCGAATTACAAACTACAGTCACTGAAACTATTGTAGAACATCATCATCTTGAACCACGTCAAGCCACAATGGACCCTGTCGACGCTCAAGCTGACAAAGTCGAAGAAAAACCCATCGTTCATCTCGAACCACGTCAAGCGACGGTGGATCCCGTCGATCTTCAAGCAGATAAAGCCGAAGAAAAGCCAACTGTTCATCTCGAACCACGTCAAGCAACGATGGATCCAGTTGATCCTCAAGCCGAACATTTAGAAGCACGACCAGCAATCATTGAACCGGTTGATGTTCAACCAGACGTCACACCAGTTGTCGTCGAATCAAGTAAAAAAGAAGAATCAACTGTAACAAAAACATCGACACCATTGAATTTACATGGTGCTGCAGTTGAGTTGCCTGAAGTTGAATTAGTTGAACCAGGTCCATTGCCAACTTTAACATTACCGAAAGGCAAACCAAAGAAAGTGAAAGAACCAGCGGTTACAAAAGAGAAACCAGTTAAAGTTAAAAAATCTACAGGTGGTCTATGTGCGTCATGTTTCGGTGCGAAAGCAGCAGAAAAGAAGAAGAAAGAAGCGAAATCTGAAACAGCTCAAGCACCAATTGAACAACAGAAAGTTGTTGAACAAGAAAAAACTGACGATGTTTTACCACCAATAGCTGTCACAACGGAAACTATCGAATCATCACCATTACTTTTACCAACAACAACAACTACAGCTGAAGAACCAGTTGAACATGCTGTAGTCGTAAGTTTCAATTGAATTTGAATGGAAAAAAATGTTTTTTTTTTAAATCGTATTTAGGAATTACCACCTTTGGATGATCGTTTAGGTGGAACAATTGAAAAAATAGTTCCTGCTGAAGAACCTCATTATCAATTACCATCAGACGAGCCTGTGCCGTCACCACCGATTGAAAATGAATATTCAGTACCTGAACCAATTAATACTTATGATGTACCTCGTTCACTTGACACGCCAAGTGTAGAAAATATTCAAATCAATACTGAAGAAAAGGTACGGAGATAAACTTTGTCTACTCGTTCGGTCTTTTCTATATTCATGTTCATTGATTTAGGTTGTTAATAACGAAGTATTGGAACCTGTTGAAGTTCAAAAATCTTCGGAAATAATCGAATCAACAGTTGTTACAGAAACAATAACCACAATGCCCAATGTCGATGTCAAAGATTCATCAAATAAAGGTTCATATACCGTACAAGCTGAGAAAACAAAAGAGAAAAAAGTTAAAGAACAAAAAGTCAAGAAACCGAAAGTTAAAGAACCGAAAGTCAAAGAACCAAAAGTGAAAAAATCAAAAGTTAAAGAAACGAAAGTTCAAGAAGCTGCAGTTAAAGAAGAAGTTGAAGTTAAAGAAGCAGAAGTCAAAGAATCCGAAGTTAAAGAAACCAAAGTCAAAGGCGAAAAGAAATCTGGTTTATTTTCAAGTCTCCTCTGTCACAGTAATCGTAAGACAAAAGTTCCAGCACTTAATCTACCTGATGTTGAAAAAGCATTAGCAGCAAACAATGAACCACATCGTAAAGATAGTGATCCATTACATATACCAAGTGTTGATTTACCTAAGCCTGATGTTGAATTACCAAGTTATGATCAACCAGAAGTTCATTTAACAACGACAGAAGTTAAACAAACATCGGAATTTACGATTCCAACTGTTGATTTACCGTCGATACCTAATTTACAATTACCAGACAATGAAAAACCAAATGTAGAATTCAATAGTGATCAAATGAAAGCTCCTAGTTTGAATCTACCTGAAGTTCAATATGCATCCGAAGAAATAGAAACAACCAAATTACCTGAAATACATTTCAAATCTGAAAAAGACGTAACAACAACAGTCGAAGAAAATATTCCTGCACTTCCCGTATTGACTACTGAAGTTAATGTTGAATCTGATGTTAAAACTGAAGCAACTATTCCAGCTTTGCCAGTATTAGAGTCAGATGAAACTGAAGTTCCAACTAAACTCGAATTATTATCGACTGAACAGAAATATACAATCACTGATACACATTTTGTCGAACCACCTGAATTATCAGTCGTTGTTGAAAAACAAACAACTGAAACTCTTGAAACTTCAATAAAAGTGCCTGAATTAGACTTTGAATTACCTTCAGCTGAACCCGTTTCGGTTTTATCGAAAGATGTTCCAACATCACCACCATCATTTGATGATGATGTACCGACGGTTACATCGAAAATTGTCTCATCAAGTGACATTGTTACTGCACCAGTTAAAACCACAGAAAAAGAACTTATTGAACCGAAAACTGATGTCAAAAAGAAATCATCAACACTCGCACTTTGTTCATGTTTTGGCAACAAATCAAATGCCCAAAAAGATACAGCCAAAACGATTACAACAAAAGAAAAATCCAATACATTAACTGCACCAAAATCTGATCTACCACCAGTAGACATGCCTGTTCCAGAATCGAACGTCTCGTCGACATTGAAAACCATAGGTCCATTACATGCACCTGGTAATGATTTACCACCTGTAGATTTAACTTTACCAGAAGTCGAACAAGTTCATCTATCGACTAGTCCATCGAAAGGAAAAAAAGAAAAAGCACCGAAAAAACCAAAGGAACCCAAACAACCGAAAGAACTCAAACCACCCAAACAACCAAAAGAACCGAAAAAACCGAAGGAACCAAAAGCTTCTAAAAAAGGAAAAGCTCCAGAAGCACCAGCAGCAACAACTTCAGAAACAGTTGTACTAACGACAACAGTTACTGAAGTTCAAGTTCAACAAACAATTGATGTTACACCAGTGGTCGAAGTTCAAACTGAACAAAAACCAATTGTTGAAACACAAGTCGAAGAAGAAATTCAACTTCGTCCACCAACACCACCTCCAACAGTTGTTGTTGTCGAAGAACAACTCGTCACACGAGCTCCAACACCTCCGCCAGCTGTTGAAAGTACTCAAATCGAATCAACAACAAATTCATCGTCGGCTACCGAAAAACAACGAACAGAAAAAGTTAAAGTAGGTTTCACCTTGAAAACTATCAATCTTATTTTAAAAAAAAAAAGAAGGTCTCATCATCATATTAAGATACCTCTAAGTCTTCTATTTCCTTTTTGCCAATTACTTTTTCTTTCTATAAATACTTTAATTAACTATTTTTTTTCTATTCAAGGTGACTTCAACTGAATCAAAGAAATCTCCATCATTTGAAATTAAAGCACCAGCATTGAATATTCCCGAACTTGACATTCATCCGCCAACACAAACCGATGCTTACGTCAAACATGACGAATCCATCATAACGCAATCGCAATCCGACAGTGGTCTCGAAGCAATTATTTCGTCTCATCTTCAACCATCGGCAACATTCAGTACAACTCAAACGATCGAAGATCTTCAACAACATACATCGATTAGTTCAGGTTTAGGCAGTGAAAAGACACTCGATAGTTTAACAACGACAACAAACAAAGAACTCAAACGTGAAAATAGCTTATTGAAACATGATTTCGCACGTAAAATCACCATGAATGAAGAGTCTCGTGCGAAATTAATCTTTCGACAAAATGAATTGAAGAAATGTTTGGAAACCGAAATCTCTCAATCGATCGAAGATTTCGATGCTAAAAAAGATCAAAAATCACTCAACAAAATTCTTCAACATGCTATCAACTTAATCAAAGATAAAAAAGTGTCAACTTATCCTGAATTAAAACAAAAATTAATCGTCGATCATAAAAATGATGCGTTCATTGTCGATCCTGTTGTTCGATCACTCTATTGTACAATTGAAAAACAAGGTCTAGATAACATTGATACACCCGAATTTCCATTAGCAATACGTGATATGGTTCGTCTTCCTGCTAAACAAACATTTGAGACAGTCTCGCAATTGAATAAAGAAACATCCGAAGAACCAACTCGAATCACCAATGAACAACCATCAGCTGTTCGTTCGTGTTTAACATGCGGTCGTACAAAATCGAAGCCTAAAGTTCCATCAACACCGAAAACTCCAACCATACAAGCCAATGGACTTCTCGATGAACGTCGTCGTTTACAATTGAATACACATCGTACTGAATTGGGCACGATTCTTCGTGATCATATTGCATCAAGTCAACCAGCCATTCGACAAGTTGCTGAACATCCAAAAGAAGTCGAAAAAATCATCCGTAAAAGTTTAACTATGGTCACTCAACCGAAAGTTCTTTCCTACGAACAAATTCGTAATGACCTTAAAACTGAATACAAACAAACATTTTATCTTGTCGATCCAATTGTTGATATTGTTCGTGATACATTCGATCATTGTGATATAACACAAATGACTGAAAAGACCAATCTCGATATCTTAGATTCAAATATTTCTCAAACAGCTCAATTATATAATCAATCAACAATTCTCTTATCAACAAATGAATTTGAACTATTGAAAAGCAATCAATTGTCTTGGTTAACACCGTATTTAATCGATAATGAATTAAAAGAAAAGAAATCAACGAAAAAACAAACCAAAGAATTAAATAAAATCTTTACACGAGCATTTGAACTTCTTTCATTGAATGTTCTTTCGACATGGGATGAATTAAGTTCGCAATTACGTCGAGAATTTCCTAAAGCACACGATCTATGTGATCGTGCTGTTGATTTACTTAAACAAGCTCAAGGCGATGGTTTATTATTACAATCTCAATCGCCGAATGCCGTTCAACAAGATGTCACAGCTATTAATGTTATCAATGGCAACGGTAAACGACGTTCATCATCGTTGTTAACTGATCGTGCAAAACAAAATTTGAAAACCAATCGAAAGAAAATCATTGCATCTATCGTCGCATTCTTATTCGATTATAACAAACCATTGTATACTGAAAATCAAATTGAAACCTATGTGAATAAAACAATTCATCATTTGGAACATCATAAATCTGGTCAATTTAAAACGTACAATGATTTGAAAGATAAATTAAAGAAAGACTTCAAACATAATCACGAAAAATTAATTGAACAAATCGTTGATGTTATTGAACAAGTACATGCAACAAATCAATTCGATGATTTAGATAAACCTGAAGTACAAACATTGATGAAAGATCGTCTCGAAGGAAAACCTTTGGTTATCAAAGAAATGTATGTTTCATTGCCGCCACGTATCGGTGCGTATACAACATCGAAACATAACGATTCATCGAATTATCTATCAACATCAATTAATGGTGATCACACATTTAATAGTAGTACATCATCACATCGTATCGGCCGTGGTCTTAGTTGGCGTGAAGCTAACGAACGTGCGAGAATATTGTTCTATCGTGGTAAACATCCAGCTATACATTATGATGAACAAGCAGCTGGCTTTGATGTACGAATGTTACTTGAAACGACAGCAGGTGGAACACAAGAAATACCTGTTACAGACAGTGATGTAAGATTTTAATGAAATTAGTTTTTTTTTATATTGATTTGATTGGATTTTTGACTTAGGTTCATGAACTATTGAATTCATGTGGTGTTCAATGGGATGGTGTGAATATTATTTCTTTAGTTGATCATAGTGAAGATGTTGTTCGTGCCGCGGAACAAGCCGCCTTAAAAGTCATACGTGAAAAAGGTCTTGTCGATTTACGTACACCACCATCAGCTAGAAATAAAGATGATAATGATGAAAACTTCTCATCGTCATAAACACATACATTTATTTGTTTTGTTTGTTTTTTTTCTCTTTCTCTCTATTCTTGATTTCTCTGTTCATTTTTTGCTTCTATATTCTCGTTTTTTCCTCTTTCTCTCTCTCTCTCTCTTTGTTTGTTTGATGTTTTAAGCATCATTTCTCTTTCGATTTCGTTTCGCGCTGACTCAATTCCGCACGATTACATATCTCACATTTTGTCTATTACACACATACGCATATATTGACATTTCAAACAGAAAACCAAGAAAAAATGAATACACAAAATAAGCCACAGAATTCTATATTCTATATAAAAACTTAAACAACGTTTGTTTTGTTGTTGTTGTTACTATTATTATTATTTCAGTAATTCGTTTTTTGATGAGAAAAAAATGAAAAGAAACCATTGTCCTCTCTTAATTCTTCGTCGTTTTTTTTCTCTCTCCTTGTCGCACTATACATAATATGTATTTAGTCATTTGCGTTTGTGTGTTTTTTCATGAAAAAGAAAAGAAACGATGTATCGTCATTGTCATTTGTCTCTATGTGAAAATAAAAAACAAAACGTTCATTTTTGGAGAATGATGCAGTTAGAAATATTAAATCATCATTGTTTTGTGTGTATGTGTGTATGTGTGTATATAAAAAGAAGAAGAAGAAGAAGAGAGCAAAAAAGGAAGAAAATATAAACACAAAAACAACGAGAGAATAGAATACACACGAACAGAACTTTTTTAAAATATTTTATTTCGTTTGTAGCAAAAGAAAGAGAGATGAAAAGAATATCGATTGAGAAGAAGAAGAAGAAGAAGAAGAAAAGTGTATCACGATGATGCTGGCTGACGAGTATTGTTAGCTGGGGGAGTTCGAGAAGAATCGGATGTATCATCATGTGATGTACCGGTAGTTATAGCAGCTAAATTCGTACGAGTTAATTGTTGTTTTCCATCAGCTAAGTCTTGCCATCGTTGAAGATTACTTCTGCAATAGAAAACGAATGAATGAACTTGCCAAAGAAAATTTAAATCATGTATACTTGGCTCCATCGAGCATTGCCATAGCTTCTGGTAGAATGAGTCCTAACAGTGAATAGCATGGGATACAGATAGCTTTGATAAAGTTCACCTGATTTTTGGGTAATTCGTGAGCAAGTGATCGATCCATTAATGCTTGTGGCTGTATGCCTTGACGTTTTTCTTCGTCACCCTAATATCATAAGAAATATGTTTTTTAATAAATCAAAAGTGAGAAATATGAATATGGAAACAAGAAAACAAAAGCATGCATGCATTTCTTCTGTCTCTCTCGTTCTTTCGAAGAAAGCAGCAATTACAAATAAAATGTTTTTTTTTTGAAGAAAAAGAAGCACACCTCTTCCCAGAACTCGTCCATTATTGTACTGACAACATTTTCTTGAACACGCCAAGGTTTATACATAGCGCATAAGTCGGCCGATGTCATTGTTAACGATTGCAAACGTCGACTGCAAGCATAAGACACAATAAATACAGACATTCGAGCATTAAAGCACGATCATTTTTCGTATAGTGCAATGAAAAATAAAATGAGATTATTTTAAAGTTCTTTTTTGTTTTCAATCAGCCGCTCAAACTCCTTCCTCTGTCTAAACTAATATGTGTACGTGTGTGTGTGTGTATGAGTGATGATAATGCTTATTTGAATTGAATAGCGAACGACTATGATTATTCTACATTAGTAAGTGCTGCTTTCTTGTGATTTAAGTTAGATAACTAAGCGAACGCGTATGTGATAGAGAGACAGAGACAGATAAAGCGTTGAAAAGAAATATAAGAAACCATGAATCACCTGTTGATAGAATTCTTCCATGATGATGCTCACGCTCGACCGCTGCACTTGCCAATCTTTATATGATGAACATAAATCCGCAGCGGTCATACTGAGCCCCATCATCAATCGTCTATAGATAAAAGCGAAGCAATTCAGAAGTGTTGTTATTTACATAAAAATGAAATTAAATCAAATGAAAATCATACACAATGTGTATATTAGATTATCAAAGATCTAACTTTCGTTGTTTTTTTTGTGTTAGTTTAAAGTGTAGAAATCATATCGAAATGTTAGATAAGATGAATCAACTAAGAACAAAATCAAATAAGCACTATCACCACACAAACACGATTAGCAACAGAGGTTGAAAAAGGAAATCAAAATTAAATAAATGACAAATGGGAGAGAGAGCAGCGGCAGATTTGAAAGATTAAATAAATGCTTTTTTTTGCTCGACAGAAAAAAAAAAGGAATAAATTTCTTTTTTTTTTCATTTAAAATTGGATTATACGATATAGGATATAGAATGATTTTTATGAACTCACAAATGCTCCTTGTTATTCCAATCATATGCACTATTTTTAACAATAGCTTCAAGTTTTGGACGATTCTCAAAAAATAATGCCAAATCAGTAGCTAATATACAATGACGAATTTCGTCTAACATTTGCCGATATTCTTTCGAAGAAAAATGTTTAAATATATTATGACTTTCAGTCTAAAAATAATAAAACAATCGATTGATTTGGTTTTCGAATGATGACAATTTTACTTGTAGAATAGTAACAGTTTGATTAAAATGATGCCGTTCCATCGTCGATGTCGAATAGATCGATGCTAATGTCGATGCACTTTTCACCATAAAGGCATTCGTTTTACCGCGATGATCAAGATCATGACAAAGACAGGCAACAAATAGAGCAATACACTAAATCGACACACGAAAAAAAAACTCAATTGAATTCTATCGATTTTGAAATCAATCATCTACACACATCATTCGGTGTAAACTGATGTTTTGTTTGTTTTATCACAGTGTAAATTGAATGTGCCACACTGAACGCATGTGACCAATTATGATATGGGACATTTCGATAATTTTTTCGTACAGTTAGAATAAATCTCATCAGACATTCCGAATCGAATCTAAAAAATCTAGCGAATAGAGAATAATAAATGAATGAGAATTTCAATCTACCGATTGGCATTCAATGGATCCATATTTGCAAGATCGAGAAACATGTAAACAACATAGAGCGGTTTCATATCATTAACAACATCCCATGGAGAAAATTCGAATCGATCGATATTTGGAATGTTGTCTGGAAGTGTGTAGGTTTTCATTCGTTCATATTCTTCATCGGTACATGATGCATGATACGAAAGAACTTCAAGAGCGACTTTACATTTCTGTTCGGAACGACGAATACGATCGTAAAGTGATGCATGATGTAGCGCTAGAAGAAAACACGTTGACAACAATAGCAAAATTTCATCGTTTTCGACACAATTGTTCTACCTAATCCACAATAAACAGCAAATGTTTCGAATGATTCTTCATCACTTTTAGTAAAATGTCCATTTTTTTTATTCACCATTTGAACAACACCAATTACATTTCCTTGAATCATAATTGGCATACATAAAAGTGTTTTCGTTTTATAGCCCGTTTTTTGATCAATATCTCTGCAAAAACAAACAAATAAATACATTCAATAACAAATCCTCTTCAACAATCTACCGATTAAATCGATTATCACTATATGCATCCGAAATATTCAATGTTTTTCCTGTTGTTGCTACATAACCAGCAATGCCTTTATCCATTGGAAAACGTATACAAGCACGTTCATCTGCTGTCGAACGTCTTTGTCCGTCTTTATCATTAATTGCCGATGAATCGAGCATGTCTTGCTCTTCACGGCCAATGTCAAATATTCGTGCGTACAATTCTTTCGTACGTGAATCAACCATAAATAAAGATGCACGATCAGCATTGACTAATTTCTTTGCATAACTCTTTGAGAAAGAAAACAAAGATAAACGAAAAGAAATCAACTTGTCGTACCATGATTTTTAACATAACTGCATCCATACTGATTAATTCTTGAAAGATCGATTTAGTAACAGCCAAAAGAAAGTCATTTAAACGTCGTTCTCGCGTCATTGAATGATAAAGCTAAAGAAATCGAATGTTATTCGGATATATTTTCAATTTCACGTTCGTTTTTTCAACTAAACCGAACACAAGGTAAAAAAAAGAACCAGAAACAAAACACATAAGCACAAATATTGAACGAGCCAAATTTTGATGTCGTTTCATTTTTAGTGAACATGCATGATCAAATAACTGGGATAAAAGCCGCAGAAGTTCAATGAGCAAGCAGTTGGAAATCAAAAAGAACAAAACTTAGAAGGATTTCGTCACAAAAAACACTCACACATAGGGGATAGAGAAAATTTCATTGGAAATTCAAAAGGAACAAGGAAAAGAAGAGACAGAAATTTCAATGGATAAATATACAAATATATATATAGGGTATGTAATACCTCGTAGTATGTTTGGGTAAAAAGCTCATTCACACATTTTAGAATTTCCTGAAGCAAAAGAGAATGAAATTATTAAAAAGTATATTTTCGAAAAGATAAAGCTTTCTACATAGGGATTGTTTTGTCTGAAGAGAGAGAGAAACTAGGCAACCGAGAAAGGTACTAGTTCATCGAACAATTTTTCCTTTCGATTTATCTAAATTTTGACAATAGAAATACAATCTTGCATTTACAATAGTCAAAAGCTTGGTTATGACGAGAAATCGAACAGTGAACAAGACACAAGAGATATGCAATCAACATTAAACTTACTTCTTCATCTTCCGTAGAAAATGGAATTGTACTATCGATTCGATAGAATTCAACTACACCTACAGTCGAAAACAAGATTTATAAATGAAATATTTTCGTTTGCTTTCGTCAATACCGAGAAGAGTACCACTAGAATTCATTATTGGATGAGCCATAACAGATGTGACTTTGTCATCTTTAATATACAATCCATCGGGATATTTTTCAGTATCAAACTAATTTGACAAGAAGAAATCTAATCGTTTTTTTTTTCTTGTATTTTTTCATTATTTTACTGAAGTAATATTATTAATTCGAACAGTTTCTTTCGCCCACGCCACATAACCAGCAATCGAATGTCCAACACCGATTTCAATGGGAATAAAATAAGCTGCTTGTTCACTGAAGAAATTCAATCAAAATCAAATTAATTGAATCAATGAAATTAACAAGATATGTAGTTTTTATCATGAAGAAAAAAAGAAGCAAAAGACAATTATTTCTTCTATCCGACTCACTCACTCGTCATTTTCAGCCGTAAACAATCTCAAACTGGTGCCCGTTTCATCGACTAAATACAAATTAAATCCATCGGCAGCAATCGCTGAAATCAAATGTCGTTTTGTTTTTTGTTGTTGTGTTTCTCCAAAAAATCAATTTACTTGATGCTATAGATTTACATAATTCGAAGAGAATTTGAGCTTTGGTTACGTTTTGACTAACTTCATCGGTTAATTCGTGTAGTAACCGACGTTGATCAGTTAATTCTGCCAGCTAGAATGAATAGATGAATGAAAAAAAAAAGAATTCTAAAACACGATAATCAACTACTTTTTTCAGTGATTTTGCTGTTGTGGATGAAACGGTTGTTAAAGCTGAAAAAGAATAACAAAACAAAACAACATTAGTTTGTCATAAATAACAGCAGATGTGATCATAAATCATCGAAAATATTCATACAAATGATCGTTGATGATCAATCGATGATGATAAATTCAAGTTTCGCATTACCCGTATTTGTTGATAGTGGAACGGTTGTTGTTGACGTTGAAATATTGGGTTTCTGGGATGAAACGACTGGCATCGATGTTGACGATGATGGACGCGGCGGAGGTACGGGCGGCGCCGTCGTTGGAAGATGAGCTGCAGCTGAAGATGTTCGTGATGGTGGTTGCGGCGCTGCTGCTTCTTGTTGTTCTTCTTCTGGTATTGGCGTTTGTGGTTTTTTCGAGATCCATTGTTCGATTGTGTCTGAATTGACATTCTGTTGAATGTATGTATCGAGAAACTCGGGATGTTCGCCAAGATAACTTTTGACTGTATCGGCTGTCACCGATGATGGTAATGGTTCGGAATTGGCTACACACACACAAAAAAACAAAATAACATGAAATGAAATCAACAAATCAAATCTTGTCTCATAAATCTGTCTATCAATGAAATGCTCTTTTCTTTTTATTCCTTTCTCGTTTCATAAATATATATAAGTTTGATTAAAAATTCATTTCTATCTAAAGATTGACGACATAATGCTTTTTCAATTAAGCATGTTTCTTTTTTTTTATTGTATTGTTAATTTTTTTTTGACGTCATTCTCGACATAGTCATCTTCTTTTTCTTTTCCATCTCTTCGAGTCTTTCATGTCGCATCACATTACAAAAAGCTTTTTCTTCTTCTTATTCTCTTTTCCTCTTCTTGACTTCTTCTTCGATCCGCATTTTTCTTTCTAGTCCATGTTCAGCAATATGAGAAGCATCACTCGTTATTTCCTGTATACGCCTACGACTAACTAACCATCATTGCACATGAGGTAGTAGTAATAATGATGACTTTTCTTTTGTCTTATTCTGTGTCACTATGTTAAAAGAAAAACTTGAAAAAAGAAGAAGAAATAAAGAAAAGAAAATGCAACAAAACACACATACATGCGTGCGCATCGATTATAAGCACGCACATCGAGACACATGCGATACCTCGTCAATATTTTAAAATTGACTGTAAAAGACACATTGATTGCAATCTCAGATATTTGTGTGTGTATGTGCATTTGATTACATGTAAATATATTAACATAGATTTACTGCGAAATAGATAGTATATCTAACGATGTTAAAAAAGACGGAATATGTAATTGTCAATTTAAACATGCGCATAGTTATTACGGATTACCTGGAAGCTATGAGATAAAAATGAAGCAGAAGGATAAGAAGGAAAAAAGGTAATAGGAAAAGATGTGAAAAAGAACAGTAAGAAGAAAACATAGCACGTACCGCCATATTTGGCAGACGAACAATGGCGAGTTTTCTTTTTTGAAGCACTTTTGACACTGTTGCTGTTGTTGTTGTTGTTGTTGTTGTTGTTGTTGTTGTTTGTTAAATTTCGATGATCGGACGAGGAACGAACTGAGGTACAGCATTTGAGAAAACTCATAATGATTGCTGTCGTAAACGTCGTCGACGACGAATATCACGAGAAAAAGATACTGATGACAATAATGATAATGACAATGATGGAAGAGAAGAAGGTTCGATGACGTCTTCGTGGTGAATTGCGACATATGTCATGATCGACAAACCCCTTCGTCTTGTAACAACAACAACAAAAACATGCGGCCACCACCGACGACAATAACGACCAAAATAAATATATGCAACGATGACGTACAGGCGGTTGAAGCAGCAATGATGCTGATGAGAGGAAAAGAAATAGAAGAACGAGCGTCTTTATCAGAAGACGCAAGCAACGACTACTGGAAGAAAATTGTATGTAGGCAATCGATAGCGCGAGCGAAGCGCGTGGACGGCTTCTTACGCCTATAAACCAACACTACGACAAGGAGTTGGAGCAGTAGTCGCCGACTTACTCTCAGAGTAGCTAGCCCGGAGACGAATAACCGAAGCGGAGAAAGAAGGAAGAAGAGAAGAAGTAACACTACCAGCAACAACAACCCCCCTGTTTCCGTCCTTCTCTTTCTCTTCTTGTTGACTCGAGCCGTTCGTAGAAGAGAAGAGGAGAGGAGAAGAAGAAGAACTCGCATCGTGCTGTTACTACATACTATTGCTCGATGCGACGAAGCAGAAGAAGCTTTACAAATTATGATTGAGGATGAACGCAATAATAATGCAACGATGACGACGATAAAGCCTTTTGTGAAAGAAAATGTCGATTACCGACATTGAGTAATGAGAAAAAACTCTTCATATTCTCATTACTCTATTCGTTCGTTTCTGTATATTTCACATTAAATCGAGAAAAAAAAGAAGAAAAAAGAGGAAGAAGAAGAAGAAAAGAAAGAAAAACGTTCGATAACAACAAAGTGTTATTAGTCTACCTATGGAGAAATATTCATTTGAAAAATATATACATATTTAAACAAACGTCTATGATCAAAGACAAATAATATTTAAATTGAGACTAAATAAATACAACATCAATCGTTATGTTAACAAGTAAAACAATTTGATCTTGTTTAATAACGCGCATAAATAAATAAGAGAGAAAGAAGAAATCGAGATCCTATTGCAAGATTGAACTTTCGAGAATATCAATTGAAAATTATGTTTTTCATTTGGTTAAAAAGTTTTCTCTTCATAGACACGCATGTTTCTTTGTCTAAAATATTAGCGATAATACTATTGATAACATGAGAAAGTCATTTGTTCGAAAAGAAAGAATCAAATACCCAAAAATCACACATAAATTTGAAACTGATTGTGAATTTTCTTTCTCTCTCTGTTCGTCTATACCTCGTGGCTTTCTCGTGGCTATGATTTAATTAAATGAAATAGAAAAACAACACAACAGCACATACCCCAAACAGAATCTTACTATAAACAATAAGGATTGACGAACGATAGACTTACAGAACTAAATGATTTTGTATCTATCATGACGAACCCTGAGGGCGTTGTTTATTTCTCTTTGAACGTCAATCGACAACGAGATTTCTTTCTCCTCTAGGTCTAATCAAATTAACTATCGTCGAGTGGTATGTGACGACGACAATAACAAAATACATAAATATCAATGAACAACAATCAATAATTCGATTTTTCTTTCTTTCTTTCTTCGATTGAATTTCAATCGAAATAACATTTGACTTTTCGAGGTATTTGTACGTTTTCATTCGAGAGATATGTACGTGTCATGCAAACTGTTGATCGAGAAAAGAAAACGATTGCAAATGAATTTTCTTTTTTTTTAATCAAATATTCTCGTATATCAATGCTTTTCTATGATAAGTCCATGCTTGAAAAGGTTTCACAAATAACCTTCAATTCGCATAGCCAATATACAAAAAAATAACACTTGTTTGTAATCGTTCACTTAAACGTCAAAATTCAATCAACATTAACATGATGAATGATTTGACATATAATCGTAAATAGAAAAAAAAAGTGAAGAAGCAAAAAAAGAACCTAAATGTCAGTATTCATGACAGGTGAATGTAATGAATTATATTCGCTTAACTCGAAACAAACAGTTAAGTATCTAATCCCGTTTTAAATGATCGTTTATCTTCGAAAAAAAAATGAAACGAAATATGCAGCCGTCGATATGATCGAAAAATGGGAATCAATCGACACCTGTTTACAGATAAAAATCGTTTGCTTAAATATGTCAATAGTTGTAGTGAAATAAAATAAGCATATAATTTAGATTTTTATTTTTAAATTTGATGTTAATTGCGTGAATAATCAAACTGGTGAGAACGAAGAAGAAGCAAACGTCATCTGTATAGTCAATTTAAAAGTCTTATTATGCTGCGCCGAGTAAATGAATAAGAACGAAGAAGAAGAAGGAATGAGAACACACACACACATAGACAACACTAGAGAAAAATCAGCCATCCGTAGGTATACATGCATGTGATGCTCAAATCCGGATATAAGAATGTCAGCGACGGCAATGTAGCTAAGAAACGCACGCATATCCGTCTCCTTCAGTTAGATAGATCGAACAAACTGTCATGAAAATGCATCTAGCAGAGGGAGCCACTTCATTATATATATATGATAATAAAACGTTCATCATGAAGAAAATGAGAGATTTTCTTTTCTTATGATCTTCGTAATCACTTACCTAATTTAATACGCTTGGCTGGTGGAGAAGAGCAATGATCATTTTTATTATCATTCTCAGTTAACATATAATCCGAATCTTCACAATCATCATCAGTTTTGGCCAACAGCCACCACGACGAATCGAACTGATGAGGCACCGTTTTCGGACTATAGGAATACATATATTCGACTTGTTAATAGAAGAAAATTATCGAATATATTTAATATCTATCTACCTTCTATGTAATTAATTTATTCGGATAAAATAAAATAATAATGTTGATCAGATTTACTCGAGTATATATGTGATGGTCGGCACGTTACTGCCGACGAGAAGAATACTCTTGTTATATAAAATGCATACGGTTGTGTGCACGTTCTGTCGTCTTCGTTCTCTTCTTCGTCATCGACGAAGTCGTTCTCTTGTTTTTGTTGTAATTATTGCGGATGAATGTGAAAAAGAGAATGTTAGAGCCAGGCAAGCGAGTGCAAAAGACGGAAAGAAAAAGCAAACTAAATGGAAGGAACAGATATACTACTTATACGACCCGATTCAAGTCAACGATTATTATTATGGTACGACATCAGCTTATATTCGCAGATATATATATATATATATATATATATGAGAAACTGTGAACATAATAACATAACAAACAAGAAAGAAAAACCTGCGCGCATCAATACATTAAAGTTATTCGCGACGAGAGAAGAGAAAAGAAGATGAAGGAATATAGAAAGAAGACGAAGGAAAAAAAGAATTGCATGACAAGAGAGGAGAAAAAAAACTCGTTTACTCTGTATTAAGTGAGATTTATATTTCACGTTGAAAATGACATTATATTCATAGTTGTTGTCACATTGGCATTTCTCAATAGATAATAACGATGGCAATATTGCTGCTCTCTTGTTTGCTAACGAACTTTTACATTACCATGCATAGTCAGTTTTTGTTTTAACGTTTAGAAATTAGTCATAAAACAGAAACCATTTAATGTCTATTAATATTTACATCAGAAAAGAATATTAACAAACTCGAAAACAAAAAATCTTATTGATATAACAAATGTGTGTGCATATATACATGTATACACACGCACACACAGAGATACTTAAAACTTGACAAAGGCAAACAGATTGTTTTCATTAGAAACTTGAGTTTGCATCGCAAATCTAGTCTACTAATGGAAGTCATCATTACTGAGAACTCTTCTTCGTCTTCTTTTTCCTATAGAGAGTATTAACAAAGAAATTTCTCTTCGATGCGAGAACATCATTAACAATGTATATATATGCATCTGTCTATATATAGATTTCAATTGAAGTAAAACGAAAAGGTTTCTTTCGAAACGAATTAGTTTTATGATCAAAACAAAAAGAAAAACGCATTTCTGTAGACAGGTGTTTGGCCTTTTGCTAAACATTATCAACATTTAATTTGCTATATGTAGACAAATTACCAGTGTACATTTTTATTCTATCTAATCATCATACGCATATCTATTGATTTTAATTGATGAACCTACCGTTTTGATTACCATTTGCCGTCCATGTGACGATTGTTTGTCGTGCTGGAACGACTGGTGGTAACGGTGTTTTTCGATGTCTTGATAAAACATGAGCAGGATTTGACATGGCGTTCTTTCAACTTACCAATGTACAAGAATCTTCATCTCATTTTTTTTTCTGAATTTTATTTCTCACGAACATACTTATTCTCTCTCTCTCTTTCTTTCGTGCATTCTCTCTCTCTCACTCTCGCTCTATGTTTCGCTCTTCTATTTTATACAAATCGTCAACACTCACTTGAAAGCACTAAACTTTACTTTTTTTTTTTCTTCAACACAATGCACATATAGATGGGATTGTCATCTCTGTTCGCCTGCTGACTGAAATAGTTGGCCAGTAAACACTACCATCAATATAAAACTTTTTTTTTATTTGAAAAAAAAAATTCTTTTTTTGTTTCTATTACCTCTTCATGATCATGACGAAATAGAGTTTTTTTTTCCTTTGTTTTATTTTGTTTTCATTCGATTTTTCTCTTTCATGATATTTGTACTCGTTTCAATCGTTTGGTTCGAACAAAAGAAATATCCTCAGACAACAAAAAGAAATTCAAGTCGAAAAAAAAGAGAAATAAATCAAATCAAATATATATAAATATAATTAGTAACATTTTTTTTGTGTGTTTTTGTTTATTTTTAATACTTCTCTTTAAGTATTTTCAATAATATTTAGTCATTTTGATTTTATTTATTCACTTGGAGGATGAACCAACTGTGGAATAATAAATTTCTTCGCTAATATTTTGTTGCCATCATTCGGATTATAGCCATTACCTTGTTGTTTAAATAAACGACCCGTCTGAAAGAGAAAAAGTCGATATTCAATTGTGAATTTGCTAGTGAATTTACTTTGAATTGACTTCGATAGAAGTTAGGAAATTTAAAAAGATAATTACGACGAAAACGCCATTCAGTTACCGCTCGTTCATCACGATCTTCTTCATACGGTGGACGATACTCGATACTGTACGACGACTAATTTCAAGAAGAAAAAGATAATTAAAATCAATTAGCAATTGTTCGTAACATACGATAGCAAGAATACAACATATAATGCAAAGAATTTGAAATAGGAACGATTTGAAAATCATCGATGACGATTGAAAAAGTTTCATTGAAGAAAGAAGACGTTCGGCAAGAGTCTAAGCAATGTTATGATCAAAAAAGAAGAAAATGACTTGCGTTTATATGTCGGCCAACAATAAATGATCAAATGAAACAATACGGATGCGTCTTTCGATTAAATTTGACAATAAAATATTGATAATTTGGCGATGAAATAAACGTTTCGATTTCTCAATGGAATATTTTTCTTCTGTTTTTCATATTTAATTCACATTTGAAAGAATAATAATCATTGTGGAAAAAAGCAATTTTTGTCTTTTGTTTGGCTTTTTTAATCTTAGAAGAAAATTAATAATCAATATCAATATTCATCGATTTGTTTCGTCATTTATTCCCATTATGAATTCAACAGAAAAACAATTATCATCGCTGTAGCAGAAAAAAAAATAAATAAACAAACAAACAAAATTGAAATTAAACAAGACATTCTTTTCGATTGCAAATCTTCGTCTTTCTTTTTTTAATTATTCCGTCGAGTATTTCTTTCTTATGTAAGATCTATTCAACATCGGGTAATTGAATAGCGTCTACGCCAATTGAACGTAAATCTAATCGAAATGGGTGACCTAATCTTGTTCTAGTTTGTAAATTAATCACTCCAATCGACAGACTCTCGTTTTCAGTATGTTCATTTTCTGAACAAGTTTGATCAGAAGTGATTGCATAAGAAGGAAAAAAACGTTCGGAAACAATATGTGTCGAACATTAGATCGATAATGCAGCTTCTTTCCCCATTAGAACAAGGAACACAGATCAAGTTTTCATGTCATGATTTCTAGTGAGTGTTTGCTCGAGCATTGCATGTTACGTCTATAATAGAATCTATATAACTCCGTTCTTTTCTTTCTTTCTTTTTTTCAGAGTTTTTTTTTGCTGATTCTTGAATGACGACAAAAGACAAGAACATAAAAAAAAACGACAGTAACAGATAAGAACGTAGGATAAAAGAGGAAGAAAAAAAAAGAAGAGAAAGAGAAATGAACTAGAACATTGGCATCAGCAAACTATTGCCAAGGACAAAGACGACGATTTTGCTTCTCCCTCTCTCTCTCTCTCTCTCTCTTCTCCTATGAATAGGCCAAGGAAGAACAAGAAGAAAAAAATACGAGAAAGACTTCTATTCCAATTATATAGAGAGTTACGACAGCGCGTGACATATTCTCTACTCTGCCTCTTTTTTTTCGCTCACACATCTACACTTTTTTAACCGCAATTATTAACGCATCTTTATTATTAACAGTATAATGTCGGCGAAATCATCGGTTTCATCAGGTTTACGACAAGCGTTTGATAAATATTCGAAATTTGGCAAGACTCAAGCGCAACTAGCCGATCATAACGAACTTCGTATTAGTTCGGCACAAATACAAAAAATGATGAAAGATTGTTCATTAATTAATTCCAAATATACATCTCAATTGTTGGACAATGATATTGCTCGTGTACTCGGAAAATTAACAACAGGAACGCCTGAACCAGGTGCTGTTCATTATCCAAAAGGAACGTACGTTGTTGTTTTTTATATTTGCTACTTTCAATATTTTATTTTATTTATATTTTAGTAAAACATTCGAAATAAAAGGTTTTAAATTATTAATCGATCGTATCGCTGAGTCGAAAGGTGTTAGTCACGATGAAATTCTCGCGAAAATAAATGCTAATGAAGGTCCAAGTTTGACAAATGTGACTGAAGTTGCTAATAAAGATATAACAGGTCGAATGACAGATACATCACAATATACGTAATTAAATCATCTTGTATAGTGTATAATGAACGCGTCAATGTTTTCTTTTCCTTTAGAGGTACACATAAAGAACGTTTTGATGAGGAAGGTCATGGAAAAGGTAAAGAAGGTCGCTCAGATGAAACTGAAGCTACCGGCTATGTTCAAGGATTTAAAGGTGGCCACTAATTTTCACGTACACAAACAGACATTCTCTCGTTTTTATTCGAATTTTTTTTGCTATACTTATATATCTAACTTTTCTCTAGTCTCTGTACTAAAACTGAAAAACAGACAATTTTCCTTGACTTTGTTTCGTGTCTAAATGTTTTATTATTTTCTAAATGTGACAAGAAAAAAACGTTTTTTTTTTCATAATAAAAAGAATATGTGCAAAGGAATTTAAACAGATGTGTAACTAACAAAGTGTTGTTTCACTGGCTTTCGATTTGATACTCGTATCGGACGTTCCACGAGGTACAAATCGTCGGAATGTAGTTTGTTCGTAGTGATTATTATCGACATCTAAAAGTAAATCTTTGTAACCATCGGAATCGACCGGCATCATCGATGCTCGTCGAATCGGTTGCGGATGCCAGACGTGTGATGCGCGTGTCAACGGTCTCATGTGTCGAAATACTTCGAGATCTTCATAATCGACAAACGATGGCCGAGAACGAAGTTCAGATAATTCCGAACGACGTGTCGGTTTCTTATCGCCGGTTAATCGTTGTGGAATCGATGATGGCGGCGGAAATTCACCTTGAAGGAATTGTGGTGGTGGCGGCGACGGTGGCCGTGAAATCGATGGATTTAAATCGGCTGTGTTTTGCGTTGAGCTTAGGTTAATATTTTGATTTGATGATGAGAGAACCTTAGGCGCTGAGAGATCGATATCACGTTCCCAAGCTAATGTTTCGAGCATATGATCGAATTGTGCTTTCGGTTTGAGAATCACCGATTGATGAGAGACACGACGTAAACGGACATTATCGGCTGTTGTTTGTTGTTCTTTTAATAAATACAGAACTAGTTTGCCCATACGCTAAAACAAAACGAGAAAAAGAAAATAAAGATAAAGATTATTTTGATTTATGATCAGATTATAAACATAAAAAAAAGACGATTATTTTACTAAGTAAAGTTTCTTAACCTTGAAAAACAATATGCTTAATCGTTGTTCTTTATTATTTATTTACCTTCCAATTACTAATTGCTCCTTTTCGTTGTGCAGCTTTACTTTTCGTAGCTCGTTTTATAACCATTAAATCTCGTTTATCGTCACTGCCAATGGCATAAGAACCTTGATAATCAAATCGTTGTTTTGCCGAACAAGATCTTTCAATTGTTAAGACAAGTTGAGCCCACTATAAGTATATCCTCGAGAATCAACAACTAAATAACCGAAAAATGATTCGTCAAACCTGTCGAATTCGTTCTTTTTCACTGATGGCAATCACACGTTGATAAGTATTACCCATCGATGCGATTAACATGTTAAGTAAAAGTATAGGTGTTAAAATCATAAAAACAATAAACAGAATCTTAACTAAATATGCGTAATGTGTTAAATCGAACCGTGAGAACTAAAATAAAATGTGAAAGAAACAGAAAAGAATAATAATTATGTGCTTGTGTGTGTGTATTTACATCAAATTCTCCCATAGTAAAATGAACCATAGTCATCCAAGCTTCGAAATTTTGAAATGAACACATTTTTTCAATTGTACATGTATCATTCGGCGCGGCACGCTCACAATTTCCGCCTTCATCCGCATCTCGAAATAATAAATAAAAAACTAAACAAATCGAGCGCAATGATTCATCTTCTTTCTCTCTCTCTCTCGATGTTGTCATTTACCTTGACCAAATGCTGTTATAACAATAACATAAATAACTCCGAATGTCGCGATATCTCCTGTAATCATTTCGAATATCATAACAATAAATGCTCCTGTTAATGCATAGATTCGTCCGAAAAACAGAAAGAATAAGAACGTGCCCGGTATTGCTAACGAAACGAGCCCATCTTCGACATAACCAAATGTCACATTATCTGTTATGAGATATAGAATACGAAATGGAACTGCAAGAATAATTAATATGCATGAACATTGATATAAAAGCTTTTCTGGATAACTTTTCTACGAAAAGGAAATCGAAAAATTTGATTTTCAAATGAGATTATTTACTAAATTTTGTATGTAATAATTAAAGCCTTGTAAATAGATTTCTTTAGCTTGTAATGCAAAAATACTTATTATACAACCAATTAGAACGCAAACTTCAGCTATATGACAGATTATTTTTTCAGCTAGACGTTGCTTTGCTTTTGGATTGCGTAGCCAAATTGCTGTTGTTAACGAAAGCAAATGTAAACAAAGTAAAATTAACTGTCGAACAAAATTAACCTAGAACATACAGATTAATGATTATATTCGATTTCTAATTTTCAATAAATTCATTACTCGAGCAAATGCAGACCATTTATCATTTAATAAACGTTCAATGACCATATTATCGAGCATATCTAAATGATCTTCAGTTTTACCATTTACAATTGACATTAATGATGAATTCCAATCTTGAATATACACATTATTATGCATAACAACGAAAAAGTTTTGAACAAAATTCGAACCTATTTCTCCGCCATCTGTAATTGTATCAATACCTCGAAGTGGATATGTACAACATTTGATATTTGAATAACGCCAAATTTCCTAGAAGAATTCATTAGTTGCTGTGCTTTTCCTTTTTCCAGTTTTGTTTTTCAAGGATTTTCTTTCTTAATAATTGATTGCAAAAGAGATTAGCCTTTTTCTTCTTTTCTTTTCTCTCAATTCAAATTATTCGAAATAGCAATCGGCTTAGAATTATATTCTGCAAAATGTTGTTTACTTGAACTTAATTTAGCTTATATTAAAAAGTAAACTCGATTTACCACATGAGATAGTTCAATGCATTCAATAAAGATTTCCTTTCGTCCAAGTTTAGCTGCTATGGTCAATGGAGTTAAATCTAAATTATTTCGAATATCAATGAGAGCTTTTTTCGATGGATGTCGAATGGCATGTTTAAACATATCCTAAATCAGGAAATAGAACATGATTGATTATTGCCGACAATTGCGCCTACCATTCGATCACGAATGACGAGAACATGTAGAACTGTATTGCCGTAACTATCTTGCATATTTGGATCAGCACCATGATCGATTAAATAATCGTAGATTTCCATATGACCAAATGCGGCAGCAAATGCCAATGGATATTCACCGTAATAAGCATGACCTTGGAAAAAGCAAAGGAATTTCAATGAGAAATGAGTTTGTTTTGTTGGTTTACTCTCTGGATTGCTGTTTTGAGGATTGAATGATTTCTGTAATCCTTTTCTTCGACGAAATAACGTCGTCGGTCTTATTCGTTTGCCACTTTTCGTTTCATTTTGACCGCCGTTTTGTTCGGAAATATTAAAATCTCCGACGACACGTTTATTCACATCAACACCATGTTTTACGAGAAGTTTGACAGAATTAATGTCATTGTAAACAACAGCAATATGAAGTGGTGTTTCACCTGAATAGAATAAAAATCAATATTAATAATTAACAAAATAACATTAGTCTAATTAATATTTAACTTTGCAAAAGTCTTTCCCGTTTTTTCTCTCTGTGATTAATATTTATTAATCATTAATTTACCTATGACAGTTAATCGCTCCGAATGTTCTATTTTCGGTATCGATGTTGTAAGTATGGAATCTTTAGTTCGTGGATCAGATTGATCGTCCGATGCGTTCTTATTGATATTATTCTTGTTCGATCGAACAGACGCAATCGATGGACGATGGAGATCATGACTGTTGACAGCAACTGGTCGTCCGTAAACATCAAGTAGAGCAGTATTTGGAATTTTGATTGCTTTCATTGATGAGAATGAGTATGTGTATATATGTTGATGATGATAGTCAAGAGCATTCGACGTCAATAACAAAATCGAGTGTCATATGTTTTTTACTTGAGTATTTTCTCATTTATCTGCAAGCGAAAGTGGCTCGAAGTACAACATAAAAGAGGATGTTTAACTAAAGAAATCGGCGACGAGAATGTCTCCGATAGAGATGGAGAATTTTTCTTTTCTCTTACGTTGTTATTCAATTATAGAAAGTTTACCTTCATTCATTTCAACGTTTCCTTCGTTCATCGTTATGCATGCAAAATTTTAACAAAAAAAAAGAACAAAGCACGTATGGGTTTTTTTTTCTCTCTCTCTCTCTCTCGTTCATTCAAAGTCACTACGCCGACAAAGACGTTGAAATAAATCAAATCAGTGAATTTTTCTCTTTCTTTTTCCACTTCTCTTTTTTCTTCGAGTTGTTGTGTATTGTTGTCGTCGTCGTCGTCATCTTCATAAATAGCCCGATTCACTTAATTTTTGCACGACTATGATTACCCGATTTGATTTCTTTTGTCCTGAAACACAATCGTAGAAAATAAGAGTGACTTTATTGATTACTGTTTTTTGCCATACCGCCGTCTGGCAAACAAATTTTGAGACATGTTATTTTCTGTGTCAGTTTTAGAGTACTATTTTAAGATAACGATTCAGATTCAGACTGATGTATTTTACATTATTGTTGATCTAATCATAGAAGATATTTTGACCTTGACTGACTTATTGTGAAGACTAACTGAAAGGCTAGCAAATGGAGCAGCATCGACATGAGAGTTTTATCAAGTCGTGCAGCTTGTACTGAATGTAATCTTGAAAACACTCATTACTTGATGATCTATTTCTTCTCGTATTATCAGATCTCTTCTTCTAGTGACGCTTGTTTAACAAAGGATTTTCTGATATCCAGGGAAAACTAGACAGTAAAGTGGACGAGAATTATCAGTAAACAAGGCCGCGTTCATTGTGATATCATATATGTACCACTTGCTGATTCATTATAGAAAGAATAAAAAGAGAAGAAATGAAATGAAACGTCGTATGTGGTATTATCATATATTACATTCTTTTTGCTTTTCTTTCTTTTCTCCAATTATCCGGCCATTATGTACACATTTAAAACTGACTAGAAAAAGACTAAAACGTAAACAAATAAATAGTTAAACACAGCGTTCTTCTAGTGACATTTGTTTAAAAAACAATTTCGCGATATCCAGGGGAAAACAAGCAGCAAACAAGAATGTTACAGCTAAAGTATAAAATGGCAGAAGCTCTACCAAATCTAACCAAAAAGACTCTGGTGAATCGAGCTCATCAGAGATCGTGTAAGTTCATTTAATAAGACGAAACGTTTGACAGACTAATGAGTTTTTATTATTTTATGTTTTAGCGTGAAGCTGTTACATTACAACAGCAGCCAGCAGCAGCAGCAGCACAACCTCCACCACCACCAGTTCAAGTTGGCTTTTCAGACCGCACGGTGGTTGGCGTGGGAGTCACCGCGGCAGTCGCCGGGGCAGTCATCGTCGCCCTTATCTTTCTTCGTGTTCTTAAAAAATAAAATTTAAATAAATTTAATTTCAATTTTAAATCGTATCTTTTATTCCTCAGAGAAATGTAGAATGAAACACTTAAACCGCGAAGATTTTTTCCGTTCTTCACGAGGATGAAGTAAAGGATAGATATATATCTTGCGTTCTTTAACCTTAGTCAGCTGTGGTCGAAACTATATTTTATTGAAAACGGCCAAAACATTTAGATGTGCAGTCTCTAAATAAACCTATCTGATATAAGTCAGTTACGCAGACGATAGAACGAGAAAAATGTTGCGTTCTTCATATCAATTTCGAGAGAACCAACGTTTTTTTCTTTACACCTCAAGCAACAGTGACGCATCTTCAACCACAGCAGATCAAGAGGCGCAGGACCTGATGACTATTGATCAACAAGCAATGATCAACGATCACAATGGCGGCGTGAATCCAGTACGATATTTTTCCAATCTGCTGTATAACAATGATTGGAGTGACAGGATTGACAGGAAAGCGCTATTCCATTCGACCATAGAATATTCGATGAGATAAAACTAACAGAAATATTATATATTCTTTCTTTGAGAGATGCCGTTAAGTAACAGATTTAACTCCTCGTGTTATTTTTTTTCAAATCTCTTTATGGTTTTTTTAGATCCTCCGACCATCGCCTCTCGAGCAGCTGCAGCAACAACTTCAACAACAACAACAGAAGATGGAGCGGCAGATCAGAATGCTCAAAGGTGTTGCTGTGGCTGCTTTTGCTGTTGGTGTTGGTGTTGGTATTTTTATCGGAAGAAAATTAAAATGATAAATAAATAAATTTAAAATAGTTTAACTTTTCTTTTCTTTTCTTTTCTTTTCTTATTCGTAATGTATGAAATCGAGAGACGAAAGAAATCTTATTTACGACTTTATGACTCCTAGAGAGAAGAAAGGAAGAATGAGTTACTTTTTCATTGGATTAGAATTGAGTGTCGTATATGTTAGTCAGTCAACTGAAATAAGATAGATGCCAGTAGTAGATTTCGTGTCAAATGAAGTCTTTCATAGGCGAAGGAAAAATCTTACGAAAAAGAAATGAAGACATTCTTGTTTATTCGAATAGAAATTGTGAAATGAAATACATTAAAAAACCTCCGTCAATAAGACTAATATTGTTCTCGTCACCACTTGTAATGCTTAGTCTAATTCTGTTAAAAGCGATTGGTCAAATAATTTACCATCGTCATTTCTCTTGCATGTGTTTTACATCATCCATCTGATGCAAAGGGATTTTTCCAATGTTCTCATGTTGTTCAATATAAACTCGACAATTGGTTGAATAATTTCTAGATAATTTTTAAATATGGCATCCGGTGATTCTGGTAAAAAACCAAAAGAGCAACAACAAGTACTGAAAACGATGAATAAGAAGCGATCATTCAGTTTCTCGTTTTGATTTAGAATGTTGCTGCAACAACCGAAGAGGATTATGCTCAAGGTAACTATGGTACATTGCCGTTGATTCAATCAAAGGAGAAACTCGATCGACAATTAATTGCCGTACGCGATATTAATGAATCGTTGGCTAAACAGACAATCTGGGTACGTGGTCGACTTCATACAAGTCGAGGCAAAGGCAAACAATGTTTTCTTGTCATTCGACATCAATCAGCAACTATTCAAGCAGTTGTCTGTGTCAATGAAAATGTCAGTAAACAGATGGTTAAATTCGTAGCTGGGTAAAATTCATCAAAAAAAAACAAAAATATTCAATTGAAAATGAAATGTTTTCTCTTTCGTGATAAAATAGCATTGCAAAAGAAAGTATTGTTGATGTTGAAAGTGAAGTTTCATTGGCACCATCACCAATCGAATCATGCACACAAAAAAATGTTGAATTGCAAGTTAAAAAAGTAAAACCTCGACATTCGATTTTGTCTTTGAGTTCATCCAAATCTCTTAGGTGTTCGTGGTTAGTTCAGCTGAACCTCGATTACCTTTATTAGTTGAAGACGCTATGCGTGCAGATGATGCAACAACGAACGAAGAATCTGGTCCACGTGTCAATCAAGACACTCGATTAGACAATCGAGTGATCGATTTGTAAATATTTTCTTCAAAAAAAAAAAGAAAAGAGAGAACGAAAGAAAACAAACTGTTTGTAGACGTACACCAGCTAACCAAGCTATCTACCGTGTTGAAGCTGGCGTTTGTAAATTATTCCGTGATACTCTCGATGCCAAAGGTTTCGTTGAAATTCACACACCGAAAATCATTTCAGGTACTTTGTCGAATTGAGTTTTCAAAAGTCAACGAATTCAATCGTTGTGAAAAATGTTTTTAGCTGCATCCGAAGGCGGTGCCAATGTCTTTCAAGTAACCTACTTCAAATCGAACGCATATCTCGCTCAATCGCCTCAATTTTACAAACAAATGGCGATTGCTGCTGATTTCGGAAAGGTTTACACCATTGGTGCAGGTAGAAAATCGATTTTTCTTAGACAGAACAAAAAAAAAACGAACAAATCGTGTTTAGTCTTTCGAGCGGAAGATTCGAATACTCATCGACATTTAACTGAATTCGTTGGTCTCGATCTTGAAATGGCATTTAACTATCATTATCATGAAGTCGTTGATACGATTGGTGATCTATTCACACAAATCTTCAAAGGCCTTGCCGAACGGTAGGTTTAATAAGTCGAATCGTCGATTGATTGACAATCGAATATCGATTTAGATTTGCAACTGAAATTGCCATTATTAATAAACAATATCCTTGTGAACCATTCGAATTTATTGAACCTGCGTAAGTGACAGTCGATTGTCGAAAAACGAATATTCAGTAGATGAATTTTGATAGTTTACGGCTTGAATATCGTGAAGGTTTGGCATTACTTGCCGAAGCTGGCGTGAAAATGGGTGATGAAGATGATTTATCAACAGAAAATGAACGTATCTTAGGTGGTATCGTCAAGAAAAAAGTAAAATTTTTCAATATGTGTAAACAATTCGAATTTGTTGTTTGTCATAGTATCATACAGATTTCTACATTCTTGATAAATATCCATTGGCTGTACGACCATTCTACACAATGCCTGATGCAAATAATCCCGTAGATAGATTGATATTTATTTAAACATTCTTCGATTTTATGATATGTTTGTTTAGAAATATTCGAATAGTTACGATATGTTTATTCGTGGCGAAGAAATTCTCTCTGGTGCACAACGTATTCACGGTAATTGGACTTTTTTCGTATTGTCTTGATGTTTTTTTTCTCTTCATTGATCTGCGTAGATCCTCAATTGTTACTTGAACGTGTGAAACATCATAATATCAATGTTGATCAAATCAAAGGTTATATCGATGCATTTCGATATGGATGTCCACCGCATGGTGGTGGTGGTATCGGTTTAGAACGTGTTCTTATGCTTTATCTAGGTTTAGGAAACGTTCGTAAAACATCTATGTTCCCACGTGATCCGAAACGTGTTACACCTTAAGAAGACAAAAAGAAACTTTTTTTGATCTATTTTCGTTTTTGCTTTTATTCAATGCTGTTTCTTTGTTCGAAAGAGAAACAGGCTAAAGAAAAACAAGAAAAAAAAAGAAGAACTTTGTTAACCGAAATTTCGTTTCGTTTCAGATAATTCTCGATGTCTATTGATTAGTTTAAACGAGATATTTGTTTGTAAATATCATCTTAAATGAGATAGTTTAACGTGTGATTAAGACAAAATAGTCAATACGACTGATCATTGTTGTTTGTTAAAATGAATGATGATTAAAAGAATGTCGATCTTTAGTTATTTCGTATTTGTTTAGTATTGTTAAAACTAGAGACAAAAGGAGAGAATTGATGAGTAGAAGTCTGTTCGATCTCTATTGAAAAAGGTCATTCTATCATTATTTGCTTAATGTCGTCGTTGTCGTCGTCGTTCGTCTCTCTCTCTCTTTGTATATTCATTTGCACAATGTTGAGTAGACTTGTAAATGCATGCTTATACTTTATCGTTGGTTTCAAAAAGTCAATCTTGATGATCTTTGATTTCATTGCACTAAATCAGGGACAATGTTGCACACGATCGATTTTCTATTGACTCTTCTCTTACGTCAGATTAAAGATTAACCAGCTGTTACATTTCATTTCATCTTCTTCTTCTTCTGCTGATTATTCATTGAAGTATCTAATCTCACACCTGGTTACTCTTTTCGTAGGTTGTTTGCATTCCTTTTTCTTTTTCTTCTTTCTATAATATGTTTTACAGCGATTCAATCACTCATAGGTGTACTTCAACGATTGTATTTCGATATTTTTCTTTCTTCTCTTCCTCAAGGAATTGTTTTTCTAGTAATATTTCATGATTTTAACGCGAGAAAAGACTACATGCACATACGTATGTATTGCTTCTGTTCGCGTGATTAGTCTTTCTCTTTCCATTTAAAACTGTTCGCCTGTTACAATCACTATCGTCTTCTATTGAATATTCATTTTTTACTTTAGTAACGGACGGACGAGAGAGAGAGAGAGAAAAAAAACGAAGAAGAAACGGTGAGTCGAGAAAGAAAGGAAGAAAGAACGAAAGAAAAGAGAGAAAAAAAAGCAGAAGGAGAAAAGGTCTTTTATTCTCGTTTTGTTATTTTTCTTTCTTTCTTTTATGTTTTGTCGTTAGAGATGTGTCATTCATATAAATTGATGATATGATTTCGAAGAGTACATAGTTAAGATTATTCATCTCGACCCGACCGAACATAGTTGATTCATTGTTTTTATTTTCTAGATTTTTTCTCTTTATATATCTATTTTTTCTTTTAATGTGATAAAATACAAAACAAAATAAACTAAATCATGTCGAAAATGCTATTACAACCGAATTATTGCAGTTGTACTGGTAAGACCTTGACTAATTCTTAATCGGTATGATTACGAATTTTCCATTGATCTTCGTAGTTCATCAAGCTCGAAATTTACCTGATAAAGGCAAACATGGTGGTAAGAGAAAAACAACACCCTCACACATCAAACTGTAATTTATAATTTTTTTTTCTTCTTCGTTAAGGAATCGATACTTTTTGTACAATATCCATGGGAAAAGAAAAATTTGTTACTGCTGTTAAAGAAAAAACCTGTTCACCTGAATGGCAAGAACAATGTGATATGTAAGAAAGATAAAACAAAAAATACCGATCTAATAATTCAATAAAATAAATGAACACGTTCGTAGGGCTATTGTTGATGATGCAACAATTAAATTAACCGTCTATCGCAATAACAAAAATGCTTTATCGAAAGGTGATTTCATCGGTCGTGCTTATGTTTCTCTACGTGATTTGCAAGATTACGACCATGTTCATCGAAGGTAGAGGAATTTCGATATTCAATCGAAAGCATTTTTTTTTATTGATTTTCATTTAGTTGGCATAAACTAACCAATAAAGATGGCAAATATGATAAAGAACGTGGAGAAATCGATGTTTCATTACAATTCTATTCGAAAAATAACACAACTGGCAGTGTCTTAGATTTAGCAACTAAGAAAAAGCATCTTTCATTAAAAGATATCAAACATTCCTTAGGTAATCTATCAAACGATCGACTAGTTCTCATGAGAATTCGGCGACGAGTATTATTTCTTGTTAATTAACCTTGAATTTCGTCTCGAAGGATAGCGACTAAATCGTTGGGCGTGTAATTTAGAGAAAAAAAACAACATTTCGATGTTTTTTCGTATCACAAAAGACAAAAAAAACACCGAATTTGATCTGAGAAAATATTTGTATTAATCATATTAAATTCGTGTTGTTTTATAGGTGGTAAATTAAAATCTGCGTCGAAACATCGAAAACAAGATGTTCATAATGGTGAAAATCAGGTAAAGAACGTAAATTTTCTTTTTGACTCAACAATTGGGAATGAGAACAAGACGAAATTACCAAAAAAATCGCATTGTTTTTTTCCAGTTAGCTGAACAGCGTCGTCGGTTAGGTGGCGGAGAAGATAGTACGTTTAACGTACGAGATTTTCTCGATGATTCCGCATCAGAGGTGAGCGAGATCATTTGTCTAAATGGTGTCGACAAAATAAACTCACGCACTAACATAACTGGCTTTTCATTTATATCCTTCTTCTTCTTCTTCTTGTACTAATTCACAGCTTTCATCTATAGTTCTCACAACTAATTGGGAAATTTCAACGAGGTTTGCATTAATCATGCTGCTTCATTTCTTTCTACTCGATTAATTTGATTCTTTTCTTTTTTTTAAATAAAAGTCGCATGTCAATTTATAATTAAATCTGTTTTTTTTTCTATTTTTAGTCAACGTCAATTGCTGGTTCACATATGTCATTGAACAGTATGTCATATAATAATAATCATCATGTTGAATCGCAACATAAGAAGGTATGTAAACGCAATTGGTTGTTCAAAGTTTCTTTTGATTAATCCGAGCTTTGCTATAGTCCATGTCCTTGAATAGACGGGAAGATGACGTAAGTTAGCATACTTGTTTTGTCTTTGTCCCATTGACATGCATGAATATGTGTTGATCATTATTTTATCCCATTGATTGCATGTGTGAAGCCCTTCATCTACATTATGTACACGCTATTGTGTCAAATATCATTAAAACAAAACCGAATGAGAAAAGAAATCTAAGGAATTTGAGAGAGACTGTATATCCTATATGTATGTATGTGTGAGTAGACATATTTTTCTTTAAATATGATTACGTACTCCTCTTGACAATTTTCTTCCGTTTGTTGTTCTTCTTCTTATTGTTGTTGAATTATTGACTATGAAGCTATGCTTTTTAACAGACGGCTCGTGCTTCGAGTAGTGGACTCGGTTCGACCTTAGGTACAGGAACACCGTATTCGTCTCGTCGTTCAGTCACGTCTGATTATGATACATCATCAATTCTTGATTCCGCTTCGATGTACGGTGGAGATGAACCATCAACTCCATCGCCTCCTGTTCGTTCACAAGTTCAACAACAACAAGAACAACAACCACCGCCACAACATCGTGAAGTTCTCGTTGGTGATGAATTACCACCACGACGAAATTCTACTCGTCGAAAGAAAACAAAAGAACCATCGCCGTCAACGTCCGTTCCAACAGTTGTCACGCCTAAATCTCAGCCAAATAACACTTCGCCATTGCGTTCGACAGAAAATAGTCGAAGTTTTTCGGTGACAGGTGACGATATCGAAGCTGCATTTGACGCTATTAATGACTATAAAACATCGGTGAATAACGATTCATCACTAACGAAAATCAAAGAACAAGACACACCGTCACCTGATTCTCTGTTCGGTTTAACGACAATCAAAGAAGCGATGGATACCGATGAATTCGGCTTTGGTACAAGTTCATCGAAACAATCACAACAAGATGTTATCGACGAAATCGATTTCGACAATTGTTTTAATAAATTCAAACAAGAAAAACAACAACAAATTCAAACGAAAAAAACTGCTCCGATTGTTCCGATTATTTCTCCGCCACAAAAACCAACCGAATCGAAATCAAATCGTCATTTGAAAGAACCGAAACAAACCTCACCTGTACATACTGATGAGGTTCAAACGCCGTCATTTTCGCTTTCATCGTCAAGAATCGAAACAACTCCATCGCCAACTGTCACACTTTCGACAACAACAAAACATAGCGAATCAATGAAAAGTCATTTAGACGATTCAAACGACTCGATCGATGAAGATGTCGATGAACTATTGGGCAAATTAGAGGTAAGTATCGCGTAGTCGTACATATACGCACACATACATACACATACATATACATCTTTAAATATTTATAAAACAAAATTCGCCTCTTCTTCTTCTTCTTCTCTTCGCTAAACATTTTAAAATTTCGTAGTTCCCTAGTTTTATTAATCATATTAATCGAAATTTGCATGTCTTACTACACGTATATAATACACTTGACTTGTCTTGTTTGCTGCTATTTGCTACATATATATATATATACGTATGTGTATGTGTGTCGTGATTGTGTCTGAAACGAAATTGCTTATTGATAAAATCTTATCGACCTGATTTCATTTAGCGTATGTCCAGTATTCGTTCTTCGGTGAAACGAAAAATCCAACCAAAGGAGGATATTATGCAGCAATCATATTCCGAGGTAATTTACACGGATGTTACTTTTCTCTCTGTCTCTCTCTCTGATTTGCACTGTATGAGAATGTGAAAGTGATTTCTTTTTTCTTGTGGGAAACAAAATGAAATCGGATTTGTGAGAACACTTGTCTCTATTCTTCCAGCACTTGTCCTCGGAATATCAACACCGTCCGATAAATTTGAAGTATTCAACACTTCGAACAGACAAAACTGTTCGAAGTCGATTTCTATCGTTCGATGACATCGACGATATAGCAACTCCGAGTATCGATCTTGATACAGAGACTTTTGTAAGAACAAAAAACAGCATGGGATTATCGCATCAGACCATATCTATACATATCTATATATATATATTATTTTGAATATTAATATTCCCTGTCGATCTGCATGTGATTTAAGTTCAGTAGAAAAAAAGTTTTTATACGTATATCATTGCATGTTCATATGTGTATTTATCTATTTATATTACTCATGTCGTGTTCGGCTTACGGATTGTTGGAAATTAATGTTTGTTGTTTTCGAATTTCAGCTCGATGGTTCATCGAATAATAAATTCATGAATGGTTATACTCAAAATCGATCGGAAAGAAACACGGGCACGGCATTACCGGATATTGTCGGTGAACAATCATTCAAAAGTAGAACAAACAAATAGTTTTTTTTTGTCATTATCAACGAAAATCTTCGTTTAGATTCACCGCAAAACGCAACAAAACCTTCAACTTTAAATACTAAGAAACCTAGTGAAAACGGTCTTTGCGTGCTTGGTTATGAGGATGTTCGAAGTACGCCTGTTCATCCGAAAGTTCGTCAAGAACTCGATTATCTCGATCGTGAAGTATGATAATCAATCGATTGAGAAAAACAAATGAAACGTTTTCGTATTTCAGGAACTTCTACATGTCATTGCTTATCAATCGGATCTTTTGAAAAAACGAGATACTCGATTGAAAGATCTCGAAAACTACACCGATAGTTTACTCGTTAAAATTCTCGAACAATGTCCAGCCATTCTTCAAGTAGGAGTTCATTCATCAACATCATCGTACCGATAAGCGCACGGCGGCACTCTCATGCTTTCACTAATACATATTTTTCATTATTTCGATTTTTTGTTCACATTGCACACTCGGATTTTCTTTTCTCTTCTTCCAATTGCTGTCGTTCATTGACGTAGAACACGCGCTTCTTAATGCTTTTTACATATTAGACTTTATGTGTTTAATTGTGTCTCATTTGAATTTGACAATCATGGGCAAAACTCGTGTCTTCTTCTAGAATGGTACTCTCAAGTACAATGCCAAATGAACATGATAAATTTGAAATCAATATTAGATAGACAAATATTGATATGTGAAAGTGTGAGTGTCTTCTGTGCTTGTTGCGAAATCAGGGAGCAGTTGTATGGTTCTATTTTATGTTTCATGTTCTTATTTTTATTCTTTTCTCAAAAAAAAAACTCGAAAGATCTGCTGCTCTACTCTGATGTGCCGGTGTTAATCTGTCTTTTTTTTCTGTTCGAAAAACTAAACTGTGCCTTTTCATGTATGTACATATTTCTTCTATCATTATTAAATTAATCCTATTTCCGTTCTCTCTCTTTCTATTTTTTTTTCATATATTTAACCGAGTACTATATGAAAATTTTCTCCTCACTCCATATATCATTTCAGCTTTTCTTCTTTTTTTTTTAGTTAATCACTTGTGTCTTTTTTTCAATGTAGTTCTTGTCGCATATTCGTGTATGTTAAAACAAATAAATAAATTTTTAATACAAGAAAAGCAAAAGTTCATTGTATATCATCGAGATTGAACGCCCTCTTCTCTTTCTTCGTTCTATTAGAGGCTGTGAAGCAGCACAATGGCGAGCGTGATGAGTGTACACAGAAGAAGAAGTGAATGATTCGTTTTGTTTTTCTTCTAGACTTTTGTTGAATTTGATCATGGAACCATCTCCGTTTCAAGATCTAGCTTATATTCTTAAGAATGAATTACCATCTTTGAAAGGAAATCTCGCTGATAATATATCGAATCTTGCTAAAGTCGCTGATTTTTGTGAAGATAATTATTTGAACACTTCAAATCATGATAAATCTCGTGTTTATGAAGAAACAAAGAACTATGCGATTCAAGCGTTAGCAAGTGTTGCCTATCAAATAAACACAATTGCGACGTCATTTCTACAATTCTTAGACTTACAATCGAATCAATTCAATGAATTAGAATCGAATTTAAACGATCTAAGCGAAGATACAAATGTTCATAAAGAAAAAGTTGCACGAAGAGAAATCGGCACATTAACAACAAATAAAACTTTAGGTCGACAACCCCTGTTCATCAAACCAAATAATCCAGAGAAACTCGTTCGATACATTCGAAAACCATTAGACTATTCGATTCTCGACGACATCGGTCACGGTGTTCGTCTCTCACCACAAGATAACAAATCTCGTCATATGATCTATGGCAATGGTCTTCAACAGCAACCACCACCATCGACACCTCCGTCATTGAAAAATGCAAGTGTTAGTTTGTCAAAAGCTAGTGGAGCGAACGCATCTTTGATCTATGCACAACGTACGTCACTTCAACAGCCGACACCTGCTGTTGTTCCTCCAACTGATTACGCTAGTCGACATGATCTCATAATGAACAATGGAAATCCTTATAATCCCCATGGAAATCGTCAACAAAATTCTTACAATCAAATGTTAATGATGATGAACAATGAGAATGTCTACGCTACACGACATAATGGAATTCTTAATACGAGTCATATGAATCGATATACGGGTGCGATGGTAGAAAACGGTGGTTCAGTTCGATCACGAGGTGCAAGTCAACCGCCTGGTTCAGCTCGAGCTCCAATACATATGGATAATTATGAGAATAATGGTCAACATCAAAATGGCAATGAATCTCAATATATGGCTCAACAATCGTATTTGCCACAGTTTATTCCTGCAGCACCTAATCATTTCTTTGAAGCAACGACAACATTGCCGAGAAAAAGCACACGAGGATTTCGTCGACGTTTTGAAAATCTTGATTGGGCACCTGAAGAATACCTTGAAATGGTTTGTGATTTTGAAAACAATCAAATGTTTGTTATTGTTCGTCTTCTTCTTCTTCTTTGTTGATAGGCTATTGCGTGTTATGATTACGAGAGTACTCGTGATGATGAATTAACATTTCGAGAAGATACGATTATTTATATTGTTGCAAAAAATGACGACGGTTGGTTTGAAGGTGTTATCGAACCTGGCATTCGCGGTCTTTTCCCCGTAAATAATTTCTTATACATTAAAAAGAAAACAAACTATTTCAATTTTAGGGCAATTATGTTGAACCTTTATGTGAATGAAAAACCAATCTATTTATTCTAGTCAAATGTAATTATACACTTATCCTATTATCGCTATGTTATTCAACTTCTACAAACTTTCAATCATGACGTCAGATTACACTTTTTCTACAGTGACTAAATCTTCTTTCTCGTACCTATATTAAATATAATCATTGTCTTGCATGTTTATTATATTCAAAATATATGTGTACAGCGAATACAATAGAATCATCTTGTCTTACCACTTCTTTTGCCTGTGTGTGTGTGTGTCTGTTGAAAACTAGCATTGTCTTTTTTTGTTATTCTTGAAATATATGAGCATTTAAATAAATCAATAGAATCGACCGAAAAATGAGCCATACGATGATTTTAATGCACATATTTAGTCATGCTCGAGTGATTTAATGATGCATACAGTCAGGCACTCGAGCGTTTTATTTGGTTTTTTGTATGTATTTTGAATAGGCATGTCGACATAAAAAAAAAGTATCGTAGAGAGAGCGAATAGGACGGCAAGGTACAATTGATATGGGCGAAGATAAAGCGAATGCGGCTCCACAGAAACCAAAATTAAGTTTTATGAGCGGTGTTGCTCTGTTAATTGGCTCGATTATTGGTTCAGGAATATTCATTTCTCCGCGTGGTGTTCTTCTCGGCACAGGTAATTCAGTTTCGATCGATTTTCATTGATTCATCATTAACTGATTCACTCAGGATCTTATGGCTTATCACTTCTCGTTTGGATAATTGGCGGTCTCATTTCGATTCCCGGATGTTTATGTTATGCTGAATTAGGAACAATGATCCATAGTTCAGGTGGCGATTATACGTACATTAAAATGGCATTTGGTGATTGGGCTGGTAAACAGAAAATATGCTTTTGACAAATATTCGATGGATTAGTTTAGGTTTTCTACGAGTTTGGAGTGAAATATGTTGTGTACGTCCAGCAATCATTGCTGTCAATGCAATAACTGCATCAGTTTATTTACTTCAACCGATCTATAGTCCATGTTCACCTCCAACAGGTGCTGTCATTGCTCTTGCTTGTTTTTTTATTATGCTATTTACTTTGTTGAATTTAATGTCGACTCGTGGATCGATTGTTTGGCAAAATACTGCTTTCTATGGAAAGATTCTATCATTAACTTTTGTGATTGGTCTTGGAATTTATCAATTGACACGAGGTCATCATGACGTATTCGTCGAACCATTTGCAAATACGGATACGAGTGTAAAAAAACTTGCGATTGCATTTTATATTGGTTTATATCCTTACTCGGGATGGAATTATCTTTCGAATGCAATCGAAGAATTAAAAAGACCGGAACGAAATTTTCCAATAGCAATTATGTCGTCGATTGTTGCAAGTACAATTCTCTATGCACTTGCTTATAGTGCATATTTCACTGCAATGACTCCAAGCGAAATCATGACGACTGACGCTGTTGCGGTTACATTCGCCGAGAATATCTATCGACCATTTGGATTTATTATGCCATTACTTGTTTCACTATCAGCACTTGGTGGTCTCAATGGACGTATGAAAATAACTAAGATTGAATTGTCGATCGATTTTTGTTTGCCTGTTTGTAGAAATCTTCTCAATTGTACGTATGTTTTCTGTTGCTGGCCGTGATGGTCTTCTTCCAACTGTTTCTGCTTATCTTCATATCAATCGATTGACACCTGTTATCCCGTGTATTGTCGAAGGAATACTCGGTAAATTTTCATTCCATTTTGTATCGATTCATTGAAAAATAAACTTGGTTTTACAGGTATTATTTACGTTCTCGTTGGTAATGCTGAACGACTTCTTGGTTATCTAAGTTTCAGTACTTGGCTCGTTTGTTTATGTGGTGCTGCAAGTGTATTAGTTTTTCGTCGGACAATGCCTGATGTTCCTCGTCCATTCAACGCTGGTGTTGTTGCACCGATCGTATACACTGTTGCAATGGGTTTTCTAACATTAATCAATATGCTGTTTAATCCAGCTGATATTTTAGTTGGTATACTTATATTACTTTCTGGTTTGCCTGTTTATTGGTTTTTTGTGTTGAAACCACCGAAGTCACTTCAGAAAATCAGTCAATGGACTACCATTTATTTACAAAAATTATTCTTAGTAGTACCAGATGAAAATAAAGATCATGATTAAGATAGATGGAAATCAACTAATTCAAATTATTGTTTTCCTTTTCATTTTCGTATTTGTTAACAAAGTTCGTAGATTTAGTAATTATATGTAGTTCAAACAATAAAATTTCTCGAACATTTAAAGTAATTTTCTCTTACCACTCTGTTTGCCTTTATCAGGTAAATTTCGTGTTTGATGAGCTACGAAGATCACCGGAAAACTCGTAATCATGCCGATTAAAAATTAGTCAAGGTCTTACCAGTACAACTGCAATAATTCGGTTCTAATAACATTTTCTACATGACTTCTTTCGTACTTTATCACATTAAAAGAAAAAATAGATATGATGAAAAGAAAAAACCTAGAAAATAAAAACAATGAATTAATTGTATTCAGTCGGGTCGAGATGAATAATTTTAACCATGTACTCTTCGAAATCATATCATCGATTTATATGCATGACACATCTCTAACGACAAAACATAAGAGAAAGAAAGAAAAATAACAAAACGAGAATAAAAGCCCTTTTTTCTCTTTTCTTTCTCGAATTACCGTTTCTTCTTCCTTTTTTCTCTCTCTCACTCGTTCATCAGTTACAATTTTTGAGGCTGAATAACAAAAACAAAATTTTTATTTAATTGATTTATTTATTTAAATAAAAAAAAATACAGAAAACAATGCTGCACAAGCAGCGAGAAAAAGAGCCACATTGGAGAAAAACGTGGGCCAAAATCCGCAGCCGTTTATTCGGCTGGAAATCGAGTTCAGGAGCTCGGTTTGCCGCACCTGTTGCTGCAAAATTTCGCGCAGCAGTCCCTCCAGCTGCTGCTTCATTTCGGACAGCTGTTCTTCCAACCGGCTAACCCGAAGTCCCATGTAATCCCACTCCGTCAGTGGGCCAACTTGTGATGACAGTTGAGCAGCAGCTGAAGATGCAGCTGGTTGAGCAACAAATTGGGGTGCGGACGGTGGATCAGCAGCAAATTGGGGCGCGGCCGGTTGATACTAAAACGAAACATAACAAACTCATTAGTCTGTCAAACGTTTCGTCTTATTAAATGAACTTACACGATCTCTGATGAGCTCGACTCACCAGAGTCTTTTTGGTTAGATTAGGTAGTGTGTCAGCCATTTTATACTTTAATGAAAAGAAATGGGTGCTATTTATACTCTCAGGGGATGTCCTTTTACTTCAGCCAGAATGGACGGTGCCTTGTTCACTAACAAATCTAGGCTACTACGGTCTATTTGTCTCTAACTATTGAATAGCCGTTTGTGAAAGAGAGAACATTAGACGGGCATTATTTGACTATTTATTTCTTTATAGTAAACTAACCTATACATAATTTAGTCCGTTGAGAATATGTTAGTTTTTTAGTCTATTTTCAGACGATATATAATAGTTTATTTGAATGAACATTGATAGACGTCTGTTTATACAAATTTGACTGTCATGCTCTTGTCAAACGACATAGCGATAACGATAAGGAAAGGAAAAGAAAAAAATCATATATGTAACCTATTCGATCGGTAGATGTCGTCTGTATACAATTACGATTAATTAAAACAAATAAATAAAATTATATAATCTAAGACTTTTCTTGTAAATATGCTTCATGAGGAACGCATAAATCAAGTCAGTGTTTAGTTTTACAAAGAAAAATGTATCTGTTTTAAGTACATCGTAAGATAGCGCTATCACGTAGTAGTATTATCTTTTAATAGTTTATATGTCGCTTTGATTTCTAGCCAATCAATTTTTTTTTCGATTAGTTCGCGTTCTTCTCCTTCCTTCATCATCATGCACATTCGAACTTGTCAACAATTTGTTTGTTTTTTTTTTTTTTCAAAATTCCATGCGTGAATTTATGTACAAAGAATTCTTTCGAATGAATCTTCAAATGAGAACATATTTTCTTCGTACGCATAACTATTTCATCTTGATTATAGACACAATATCATATAAATGATTACATTTTTTTTTCATTGATAGGCTTGCGTCCAATGTCCATTATTAAAATACAAATAAAAAGAAATGAGACTTTCGCATCGGATTTCTTCTATTTGAATATCTCCTTAGGGCTTCTGTCTTTTGCATTCAAACTAAGTATTCAATTCGTCTCCTTTTTCATTTATCACGTTCTTTATTCTCGAATTACAAATCGATAAAAAGAAAAGCGAAAATGACAAGTACGAATATAAATATAAATATCGTCGTGTCATTGTTCGTTTTACGCATTTCTTTTTTTCTTTCGTCAGTAAAAATTGATTACTTTTCTATTTAACAACACCTGTACATTGTAAAGAAGAAGAAAAAAAAGTAAATCACTTATATTTTTTAGATATTTCTTCTTTCCTCTCTCTCTCTCTCCTTTTCTTTCTCTTCATTTTCTCCTTCATTCTTCATTCGTACATACTCTCATTCGGCATGTCCTTGAATGGCTAATATATCATGTCGAAAACTACCGCAA
>ERZ778027.1137-NODE-1137-length-48600-cov-10.582120_pt1 | contig 48600 bp, 45 predicted proteins | sample MGYA00375757_ERZ778027 | MGnify/ENA primary metagenome ERZ778027 (study PRJEB29350, sample SAMN05389817) | bioreactor metagenome | isolation source: Ammonium sulfate bioreactor | place: South Africa: University of Cape Town | collected 2014-02-18 ...
TCATTATTTCGTCAATTTACATTTTTCCTTTTACTAAAATATTTGATAAATGGGTTCTTATATGAAATAACATTCATAATCGTACTTTGAACTGCTTATTGCGCAGTTAGATTTCATCTTGACGTTTTGACTATAAAAATGAAGAGATTAAACGAACATTTTTATTGATTTCCTATTGAGAATAGAATCAACATGACGGATGAACAATCAACAATTACAGTCAGTATCACATTTAGCAATCTTTTTTATCATCGAAATAGTTCGAAAAATTCATTAGAATTCACCAATATCACCTCGATTAGTTCACATTAATGTTCAAGATTTTCGTGTTGTCAAATCTAAATCAAAACGATCGTAAACATTTTATTTATTAATCTCATTGAAAAAGATTCAAATGATTTAATATTGTATAGATTTTGGTCTAAAAAAAGACGTCGAATAGCCATAGCTGCTGTTAGCGCTTGTGTTCTAGGTGCTCTTTTGGCTGTTGCAGTTTTAATACCAACTATGAATAACAATAATAATAAAACATCGACTACAAGTTTGTTTCTTATTTCATTTTTATTCAGCATCGATTTCGAGAAAACGAAAAATATTCTATTTTAGCTACAACCACATCGACAACTTCGGTAACAACATCAACAACAACCACTGATACAACTTCGACTAGTAATATCAATTTATTTTATTATCTTTTCGTTATTCGTTATTTTTTAGCAACAACTTCAACAACAACAACTACTTCCACGAGTTAGTTTTTTTTCCAAAATTCATTTCATTCAGATTTTGAAATCCAAATAATCCATTTGTTTTATAGCTTCAACAACAACAACAAGTACTACGACAACATCCTCAACTACGTCAACAACAACCTCAACTACAACAACAACGACTTCGTCTACGACTACATCATCAACAACAACCACTACATCGACAACTACGACTACTACTTCCACTACAACTACGACCGATACGACGTCGACTACTTCAACAACCACTACGAGCACATCGACTACAACATCAACATCGACATCAACGACATCGTCGACAACGACAACAACAACATCAACAACAACATCATCGACAACGACTACTACTTCGACAACTACTTCGAGTACAACGACAACATCAACAACAGCAACAACAACAACATCTACTACATCAACTACTTCGACAACAACGACGACAACGACATCAACAACTACTTCAACAACATCAACGACTACTTCGACAACAACGACAAGTACATCAACAACTACAACAAGTTCGACGACAACATCAACAAGTACTACAACAACAACAAGTATAGAACTTCTATAGATCTCTTTGAATTTTCTTCTAAAATATTTTCTTTATTTGTATTTTAGCAAGAACAACAACAACAACTAGTCGAAGTAAGATAACAATGAGCTTTTTTATTAAATCTAATTTAATTTGTAGCTACAACAACAACGATTGCTCTTCCGTCTCAATGTTCAAGTTATACATCAATAACAGATTCTACTCGACTAACGACATATTCTGTCGCGGTTTATATATGTGACAGTGGTTTGGCAGCAGGATGGTATCGAATTCAGGGAGCTGCTGGAACAAAGCTAGCAGATAGTGTTGTTCCTATATATCGATGTAGTACTCATGCTACTGGATATTATACAGGAACTTATCCTGCAATTGGTTCAACAGTCTCAGGTACTGTTTGCTATTATTGGTCATCAAATACGTGTAACTGGTCAAATTCGATCTCAGTAACAAATTGTAATGGATATTTTGTTTATTATCTTATAGCACCGCCTGTTTGTAATCTACGTTATTGTACACAATAAACATTTTCATTTTGTAAAAATTTTCTTTTTCATATTCAATAAATCTTTAGTTAAAGATGAAATAATTAATCGATAAATGTAATACATCTGTCGCAATAGTTTTTCTTTGGCTATGAAAATGTCTGATTATGTGTATTGAAGTTAATATTTATTATTGTTATACGTGTGACAAGAAAAACACGATTAATCTTCAAATAAATCGTCATAATAATCAATTGAATACAAAGGTCATATTGATCATTATTTTCATTACAAACATTCTTTTTTTTTCTATTTATTTAGTCCGCACTTCTGTTTCTCATTCAAAATCATTTTTCTTTCGACATTCTTAAATATTTTTTTTTATTAAGACATTTTTACTCGTTTTCGTTTTGTTAGATATCGATAAATAGAATTTTATGAATCATAATCAACGAAGAAAAATAAAATAAATATAAACAAAGCGATATTTTTATGATATTTCTCGTTTTCTGGTTGTTGTGTCTACAAGTCTATTAGGAATGATATGTGACAAACAAACTAATTAGAGAATCGAATAGAAATTACGAAAGATTCAAAAATCTAATTTGAATGTAATAACATGAATGATTGTCAAATGTGCTCTGGACTAATAATAATAATAATAGAAATAAGGTCGTTGTATGAATAGCTGAGTAATCGATTAAGTTTGTACATCTGTCTATGATTTATTTCTATTTGAAGAAACAGCAATAGATTGTATTATGTGTAGTTAAGCTCTATGAATGTGGGTTTTGAAGGAGGAAGAAGAGAATTACTTTCGAATGATTCATCAATAGAAAAAGGTCAGATTGATCATTTTTACTCGAAAGTATTTTAAATACGACGGGATTAGTTTAGTTTATTATGCAAATATTCTTTTTCAAAGTAAGTTTTGTTGTTTTTATTCTCGACTAAACATCAAAGGCAAACACGTCGAACATAAATTTATTTTCTTTTTGTTTATATTCAGCAGTCAATTTTAAAGAAAAAATTGTTTATCGAGTTCTGTATTGATCGAAACACACTGTTGTCAACTAGCGACATCAAGTGTAAGAAAAAAGGAAAAAAAGTAAAGTGAAAAAGAAAATAGAAAAAAGTGAAAAAGAAATGTTTTATTGATGGAAAATGTTTTGAAAAGTAAGTGAAATGAAATAATCGAAATAAATTGACCTTGTTGATAATATTTGTAATATGGCCGCAACAAGTTGTTGTTTTGTTCTGACGTTGTTTATTTAATATAATTGTTGTTTGTAGAAGAATATCTATCTGTCTATATGTGTTGATGTCGATCGAATAACTAACATTTAAAAAAAACTTTCTTTTTCCAATTGAATCCGATGTGAATTGATTGATGTTAAGTGGACTAAATCCATCCATATCCGACGAAGTTAATCGTCAATCGAGTGCAATAGCTAAACGTCGCGAACAATTACGTCGATGGGATGAATCCGAAACGAATCGAGAATCAGCGAACATTAAAATTTCTCAACGTGTCAAATTTCAGCAAGCTTATGTTTTTCTCGCTGCGTGTTCATCGTCGGACCGAGATGAAGTCGAACGATTATTACAACGTGGTGTCGATATAAATACATCGAATATCGATGGTTTAACAGCTCTTCATCAAGCTTGTATCGATAATAATCAATCGATGGTCGAATTTCTACTCAATCGATCAGCTGATATCAATTGTCAAGATAACGAAGGTTGGACGCCGTTACACGCGGCTGCTTCGTGTGGAAATTTTGAAATTGTTGAATATTTATTATCTCGTGGTGCTATTGTCGATGTTTGTAATAATGAAGGAGAATTACCGATTGATATTGCTGAAGGTGAAGACATTCTTTCACTGTTAGAAAATGATATGAGAAAGAAAGGAATCGACGATCAACAAGCGAGAAATATTGAACATCATTTAATGCTTAAACATGCACAAGATTTATTAAATATCAATCCAAAAATCAATTCGAAATCATCGTCTTCAGAAACAGTTGTTCATCAACGTACGGGCGCGACAGCGTTGCACGTTGCAGCTGCCAAAGGTTATTTAGATGTTATCGAGTTCGTTTCATTTATCTTTCTTTTTGTGTTCAACAACAGAAAATATGTTTTTTTGTTTTCAGTATTTTGCTACGAGCAGGAGCAAATATCAATTCAGTGGATAACGATGGTTGGACACCGTTACATGCAGCTGCACATTGGGATAAACATGATATTATTCATTTTCTTTTGGAACATAATGCTGATTTATATGCGAAAAATTACGCTGTAATTTGATGATTTTCATTTTGGATTTTTATGAATTGAATTTTGATTTTTGTTAGGGACAAACACCGTTGGATGTGTCCGATGGAATTACTTTTGAATTGTTAAAAGATCTTAGAGAGAAACAACCTCCTGTTAAAGTAGAACAATTCGTTTTTGTTTTTGAAAGAGAAAATTTTGTATAAATGTTTGTATATAGACGTCTGTTAATGAAACGCCAGATAATATTCTTGCACCATGGAAAAGAAAGTATGTCGAGATAAGACGAAATATTTCAATCGCATATTTCAATGAAATTTATTATTTTAGAAATGTTCCATCTCGACCTAATGTCGAACATAAATCAATTCTTCGATCTGAATCACACAATGAGAATTTAGGTTCATTTTTCATATTTCAGTATAAATTATTTTTTTTATTAAATCCTATTCATATAGATAAAACAACGAAACCACCAAGTCCAGTGACTGTTGCACCACCATCGAATGCTGTTGCTCCAGTTCCACAGGTAAAATTGATTCGAAATGAATGTGCACGTGTGCTTATGAATGTGAATTAGCCTGTTTTAACCTCATCTTCACTTCCATTATCGCCTGATCAAGACGAAAATCTAACCAATGCTTCCCCCAGTATTAAGGTGAAATCGATTTGTTTTTTGCTTTTGGAAATCAAAAATTTGTTCTTTTTTTTGTTTTTTTAAAGGAAAAATTAAATAATCTTCAACGATCTTTACACGATTTAAGTAATCGATATTTGAAAACAAGTACAGACGAGGTAAATCAAAGCAAAAACTGATGACAAATCTCTGCTTTGTTTATTCGTGACTGAATGTTTTGTTGCTTTTGCATGTTGAATGTTGATTTGTTTGTTTTTGTTAATGTTAGTCGATAAATTCAACGAATAATCAATCAAATGAAAATTCATTTGAACAACAACAACAACAAAAATCGAAAGTAAATGTTGAGAAATCGACAACGAATTTGAATTCATCATCGGTAACTCGACCGACGACGATTGTTTCGACAACAAAATCCTCTCAACGAATATTTACAAATCCACTTCAATCTCTAACGACTAATCAGGATTTTAACAAATTCGTAAGATTTTCTTCGTGTTTTGCTTCGATTTCATTTTTTTTTAAAATTTTTTTGTTCAAATGAAATCAATTCGATTTATTGTTTCAGGAGAATTCAACGACGACAACAACACCAACAACGCCCTCAACAAATCAAAGTTTGGATGCGAAAATCAATCGAAGGTAAGAAAATAAAACTCAAATTCCAAAAGACAAAGCAAGAAACTTTATAGTTCAACTGAGATTCAGCCCGAAGTACCACCACGAAGGTATCTTTATTCGTTTTTATTTTTATTTAACCTTTGACTAACCAATAACTACATCCGACTTGTTCTAACCAGATCACTCGATTTCTTTCCTCACTTAGTTTCACTAGAAAATCCCAAAAGTGAAATCGAAAAGTAAATCAACATAATTGTCAATTGAATTTAGATGGGGAACATCATCGGACCGATCGACAGGCGATGCGTCGTTGCCAGTTGCGAATAACACCGGTCCGTATGTTCGTCGACGGTCGAATGGCAATGTTCAAGAATCTTCATCATCATCGAGTCCGTCGACTGTTGTCAGTGTAACGAGTTCAGTTCCATCGGCAACAGCCAATGTCACCGTTACATCAGATGATTCATTGAACGGACGAAGACGTTCGAATATTCCGCCGAACCGAGATGAAGAAGCCGAAGCACAACGAAAACATCGTTCGGCACAGGCGAGACGAGAACGACGTTCGACACAAAGTGTGACTGTCGATGATATCAAAGCTGCTGAACAGCAAATCAAAGATACAACTCTTCAAATTCCTCAGCCGATGAATAATCTCATTGAAAATAATAAAATCGGTTCGCCAACGAGTTCAGCGCACAATGAACACGATGTCGAAACTGAACGATTACAAAAACTCATCGAAGAGAAAAAAGATCAATCGAGAAGAACAAACGAGGTACGTCTCTTGATTGACAATCATTTACTTCAAATAAACAATCCACATACGTTTATCATTAGTTGACGAATACCAAAAAAATCCTTCGATTATTCGAATGATTTCCTCTTTTTTTTTTTCGTTCTTTTCCTTTTTCTTTTTCTTTTCTTCATGCAACATTATCTCTCTTCTTGTCGATTATGCGCGTTTCTTTTTCTTCTTCTTCCTTTTTTGATCAAAGACATACATACGAAATCCATCGTATGTATTAGATAATTGAGTCTCTTTATATGCGTATATCTCGTCGAGCGTTTGTTCTCTCTCGTTCTTTGCGTGTATCCTCCTAGGACACAGTTATTTTCTTTCTCTTCAAAAAGCAAATCTATCTTCATAGGATACAACTGAGACGCTCGTTGATGGTTCGTCTTCAACTGTTGGCTCACGCCGTCTAAGATCAAGATTTACATCCGCTGACACTGACAGTAAAATAAACAAAACACACAAAAAAAAAGAACAAAATTCGATTTTCACGATTAGATTCTGTCCCATCAATCACAGCTAACGATTCACTTAATCTCGATTCTCAACAACAACAACAACAACCACGAAGAAGAACCAATCGTGTACATAATCAAAGGAAAAACACAGGAAGAATTATTTGGAACGACGTAAATTTGTTTTTCTCCTTTTGTCAATCGAATAAAAATATTGTTCTTTCATTTGCATTTTTTCGAACGAAAAGGAAACCAAAGAAGTCGAAATTCGTGATGATTCAACGGATTTAGTTCCGAAAACAAATTCGAACGAAGATTCACATCGATCTGACGATCAGAAATTGCAAGACAACGCTCAACAAACAACGAACCCATCGAGAAATCTTATTTCACGTTTCGAAAACAATTCGAATTCGATTACTAAAGATAACAATCCGAATCTCAATATTGCACAAAGAAATAACCGATCATTAAGTCAAGATCCAACGAAAAAACCAGTTACAGCGACGAGTTCGTTGCCGATTACGAGTAGTAATAATCTAATTAATGGAATGGCGACTTCGACACCTTTTGCCGTGAAAAAAGATTCCAAAGAAAATTCGATTTTATCCCAAACGAATACCAACGATTCGATTGCGATTAAACGAGTAAACTTTCTTTTCTTTTTCTTTTTATTTTCGATTGAATTTGAAATTTGAATTAGTTGTACGATGAAGCCAAACAAAAAGTCGAACGATTAGAACGAGAAATTGCTGAACGTGATCAATTAATTGAAAAACTTGTACGTGTTATTTTATTTTCGAACTTTGTCTTTTGTTTTAAATTGTCATTTTTTTTGTCTAGAAAACTTCGCAGTACATCGAATCATCATTAGATAAACGAGTTTGTTCGAAAAAACTGAATTTTCAAATTGAAACGTTGTCTTTTTTTTCAAGGAAAAACGAGCTTATGAACGAAAAATATCTGAATTAGAAGAAGAATTAAAAGTAAAGACGAAATTTGTTTTTTCTATTTGAAAATCGAAATGAAACTTTGTAGAAAATGGACTCAATCAAAGCAGATAATACACGTTTAAAAGAAGAAAATGCTGCATTGATTCGTGTCATCAGTAAACTTTCGAAATGAAAAACAGAAAAAGAAAACCTTCAGAACAAACAAATCATTTGTGTGTGTCTGCGTGTGTGTGCTCTAGAGTGCTTCTTTTCTTTTCTCGTCTTGTTGTGCAATAGAGCCTTTCTTTGTTTTCTCTCTCTCTCTCTCTCTCTTTTTCTTCTCTTTTTTTGTATTATTCGAAAGAAATTAAGTCACTTGGTGCTACTGAAAAGATCGAGACAGATTAGCAAAACAGTGAAACCAACCAAACTTCATTTCATACACCATAGTTTTGCTTCAACAAATCTCGATTCGATTTGTGTGAAAAAACAAAATAAAATGAACATTTTTCTTTCTTTCTCTTTCTTCCTCTCATTTGAATAATAATAATAATAATAATAATAATAATGATAAGAATAATCTTTATTCGAAACGAAAAATACGATGAGATTTTCATAGATTATGAATCTTCTTATTCTTCTACATTTTGAAACCAAACAGAATGTAATTTTTCTTTCTTTTTTTTTTGTTTCTTTCGTTTCTCATTAAATTGCTCGTGGATTTTCTCTTTGATATCGTTCTATGCCTTAGACACAAATTCAAACGTGTGTGTGTGTGTCTGTCTTTCTCACGATTTTTCTCTCTCTTCTCTCTTTCTTCTCATGTATTTTATATTTCGCTTTGTTTCTTTTTTTTGCAATCAAATCAAAAAAAAACAAATACAAGACACGCACACATATTTATCAATTTCTTTTTTCAATCAAAAAAAGCTAAATTTGTCTTTTTCCAGAATTGATTTTGGTGAAAAAGATTCAGAAGAAAAAACATAGAAACTAAATCTAAAAACTAAAAATCTAAAGAAAATACATAACTCGAGAAGATATGATTCATGAAGAGAATTCGACAAATGATCAATCGGAATCAAAACCGGTACGAGCTTTTTGTTTGCTATCGTTTTCAATTTTGTTATTTTCGTGTTTAGTTATTTGCAGAAACAAAAATCTGTTCGATTTGTCTCGTTAGTGGAAGGTAAATGGACAAATGATTTTATCGATTTATTTGATTTGAAATAACTTTAGTACTGATGATAATGATCCAATAGTTTACTGTGATCGATGTGGAGTTATCGTTCATGAAAGTAGAGAAAAACGATTTTTTTATTGATTTAAAATCGAAATTCGATTTGAATTATTTATGAAAGGTTGTTACAATGCAGATACATTAGATGATAAATCATCAGACTCATCATCTCCATCGGAATATTGGTTTTGTACGCCTTGTTTAGCACATGTCGATGATCCAGTAAAACAAAACACAATGAAAAACAAACGAATTTTATTGAATTTTGTGAATAGATTTGTGCGGTATGTCCGACACGAGATCGTTGTAGTCCATTTTGGCCAACATTAGAATCCAGTTGGGTTCATGTTGTTTGTGCTTTGGCTGTACCTGGAGCTTTATTCTACGATGAACTTTTTTATACACCTGTTGATCTATCAAATATTTCTCCGCTTAAATTCGGAAATAAAGTTCGTCTCCTTTTCTTTTCGATTTTCTTCGATTTTGCGTTTGAAATAGATTTGTCATTTATGTGAATCTCGGTCAGGCGTAACTGTATCATGTGATGCTGGTTTATGTCCCAATGCATTTCATTTGTCATGTGCAAATAAAAATGGTTTACTACAGATTCGAGGAGAATTGGTACGTTGTAGGGGTGTTGAGATTTTCTACGCATAAACAATAATCTGTTATTTGCACAGAAAAAAAACAGAATGTCTGGCAACATGACATTTCTTTCAATAAGTGAAAACAGATGTTATCAACAACCATTAGATAGTCAAATCTAGAATTCATCGAGTTTTTATCTTTGATTGTTTGTTTCTAGTCGAAAATTGAATGTGAATTATATTGTGTCACACATCAATCAGCAACGAATACTTATAAAAATATTCAACGAAATTATTCGATTTGTGAAGTTCAACAAAAAGAATTAGATCAACGAGAGAAATTAAATGTTTGTGTTTTCTCTTGGTTTTTTTGTTAAATCAAAATCAAATTTGTTTTCTTTTTTCCAGGAAGAAATTCGTCAGAGTTTAGATGATCATTATAAAGTTTATCAAAAACGTATCGAAACATTTCCACGTTTACCATGTCCAACTAAAACTCATCAAGCAAGGTTAATTCAACAAATAAAAAGTATTTCTTTTCGTAGAACTAAATTTTCTTAAAGATCATTGATAGTCGATACAATTGCATTGAAAAAATTCTTTGATAAAGCACAACGACTTCGTCCGAATCAATCGAATCTTGTCCCAACAAATCTTGATTTAACATCGCCAGATACCAATGCACTTTTAGCATTTACAGCAAATGAAGAAGAATTAAGTAGTATCAAACAAAAGATTCACGATGTACAAAATAAACTTCAACAACTCGAATCATCGAATACTGAAAAACAATTACAAGAACAACATAACAAAGTTTTTACTATTATTCTTATCGTCTTTTGTTTTTAATTGGTTTGTTTTTTAGCTTGAAATTGAACTTAAAAAAGAATATGACACTTTAGCAATATTAACAGAAAAATATAATCAATTCATTGAAATTTTTCAATTATTTAATTGTCAATTAAAAGATGAAACATTAAATCAATTTGCAAATAATAAACCACAACAAATTTCTACAACATCAACTCCACCTCCAACAACAGCGACAACAACAACAGAATTTCAATGGTTCGATAGTTCATTCAATTCAAAATTTAAGATTTCTTTTTCCTTGTCTTTTTCAATAAAATTAGTTGTTCAGTTTGTAATGAAACTAATCGTTCAAATCCGATGATAAAATGTTACAATTGTCAATTATCGTTTCATGGTGATTGTTTAAAACCACCGATGCCTTCGAAAACATTGAATTTAATGTTAACAGAAACGAAAAAATATCAATGGTAAATTTTATTTTCAAATTTAACTTCTGAAAATACGAAAGATTTTGTTTTGAAAAGGCAATGTGCCGCTTGTGTTAATGCTCAGCAAGAAGAACTTGATCAATGTAATATTGATGTTGACCAACCGAGACAAATTCGACCGAGAAAAACAAACGAACTTGTCCTACGAGAATCGCTTAATAAAGTAAACTAACTTTGTCATTTCGATTTTCAAAGAACAAATCTTATTTTTAGTTTGGTTCGTCGAGAAAACGAAAAAGTGAAAAGACAACGGAAAATAAAAAATCAAAGAAACAAAGACAAAGTTCATTAAGTGAACAAACATCGATAAGTAATGTAAGTCGAACAGATGTTATTCAACAATTATTTTCAAGAACAACAACAGATTTTACGGATTCGTCAACGATAAAAAGGTTTCATCGTTTTTGGAGAATTTGTCTTTGAATTTGAATTGCAAATCATTTAGTTCGAGTGATCAACAATCGAGTGAGAATTCGTTTCAAACGCCAGTTCGATCAAAATCGTTGACCACCGATCGACAAACACCGAAAATATTCAAACAAAAAGCTCTATCAGTTCCAACAACAAAACCAACGGACAAAATTGAAAAGAAAAAACGTCAAACAATCAAAAACGAGGATTTGTCGATTTTCGATTTTTCTGATGACGATCAATTAACTTCAAGCGAAACAATTCAACTCCGTTCAACAATCAATCAGGATCAACAAGAAAAACCGAAGAAAACAAATCGACGATCAACAGTCAAAGTTCAAAATGAAGTTCCTGAAGATGCTTTATGCAAAGAATGTTCCAAACAAGGAACATCACAAACTATGACTGAGTAATTTCAACAGGAAATCATTTATTTATTTATTTGAAACGTTTTTCTATTGAATAGTTGTGATAAATGTAAAGATTTTTATCATTTTTCTTGTTGTGTTCCACCGTTAACATCGTTTCCAAAACGACGAGATTATGGTTGGACATGCCATCGTTGTAATGAAGAAAGTGAACATGAACATTCAGAAGAAATCAAGTCAAATAAAGTATTGATTTTATTCATTCGTGGAGATCTGCATGTTTATCTTTTAGAATTTCAAACGTGAACGAAAAATTCCTAATCAATCAGATGAAACAAATGTGTCAATGGAAGATTAATTCTACAAAAAAATCTTCATGTGTTGTATTTTGTGTTCTTTTTTTTATTGAATATTAAAACGAAGCATTCGACTTGGAAATATCACATGAAATGATAATACACAGAGACAATTCGATCAAGCATTTTTCTCAAATAACATTTCATAGAAAGACGAATCATTTGCTGACGCGGCCTATTCAGACGACGAGCAAATTATAACCGATTATGTTGTATTAGTGTTTTGAATTTGATTCATTCGTTGACTATGGATACTTATTCCATTTCTCATTTTCTCCATATATCTCATCAATTTCGATCTCATTTTTCATCTGTATGAAAACTTTCACTACATCGTTGCCCCACTTGTGGAAAAGTAATGGATTAATTCGCAAGATTAGAGCTAAGAACGGGAGAGAACGATTTTCTTTCTACTGATTATCGCTGGAGAATGATCTTTAAGGATTGAATAAGGATTTTTCAATAGATCAGATGATAAATTCAGTTTTCAGTCATGACGGATTTTTAGTGAAATAATTCTATTGAAAACTTCTCGGAGCTCGTCATTTACAGATTTCATCGCATTTGTAGCATCACGGTTCATTTGCACAGGTTGTTGATTTGTGTTCGAATTGTTAGTATCTAAAGCAGTGTGATCAGTGATTGAATTATTTCAACACTTAAGAGGCAAAGACATCTCCTCTCTCTTTAAGTCATTTGAATCAGTCCGTTTTCGGCGAAAAACGAAATATGACGGAAGAAGAAGTGTTCTATGTCGAACCGCATTGTCAATATTTTCTTTCCGTACTTGTATTAATAAAACATTTGTTCTATCTATTTCAAATTGAGAACATTCGTACGTTAATTTAATTCAGCTTTTGTTTTTCGTCGAATCGTATATTGACAATGAAATTTCTGTTAATCTATTACTACGTCATAGACATGGGAGCACTCATCTGGTTTAAAGATATGAGTTCAGATCACTTTTGTGAAAGTGAAATTTTCAACAAAGTTTATCGATGAAACTCGTCGAGACATTGCTTTGTTTCCAAATATTGTTAGTATTCAATTGTTTGTTTGTTAATGGTGATCGTCGTTTAGTCTATCATTTGAATGTATCCTATGCTCAAAATTCATCATCAATTGTTTTAATAAATAATCAAATGCCAGGTCCATTAATTGAAGCTGAACTGAATGATATATTAGTCATTCATGTTCGTAATAATTTACCTGCAAATGAACGATTTGTTATACATTTTCATGGTTTACATTTTCGTCAAACACCTCAAATGGATGGAGTTGCTTATGTAACACAAATGCCCATTGAAAGTCAACATGAATTTACTTATACATTTCGAGCTTATCCTGCTGGTTCACATTTTTATCATTCACATTCTGGTTTACAATCGGTAACTGCATTTGGTGGAATTATTGTGCATAATCATAGAAAACGACCATGGAATGCATCGGAAATTTCAACAGGACCCTTATTTTTCTCGGATTTGTGGGTTAAACCTGATCGTCATGCACAAGAACATAATCTATTAGCATCACCATTTATTTGGCAAGGTGAACCACATCATTTATTAATAAATGGTCAGCGAGATTTTGTTTTAAGCGTTGATCCAAATAAAACATATTTACTGCGATTAATCGGTGCAACAACATTATCAACAATTGTTTTTGGTATTGATGATCATCTCATGACAGTAGTTGAAGTTGATGGAACACTAATTCGACCAATCAATGTCACTTCGATTGAATTATCATCGGGTCAAAGATACGCTGTTTTACTTCATACAAAACCACAAGTTAACAGAATTTATCTTATGCAAATATCAATCCGTTGGCGAACAATTGTTAACGGTTCGAAGTAAATCAATTTCAACTAACAGAGAGAAAACAAAACTCGTGTTTTAGCTGTACCGGTATATTAAAATATAGTACAATATCTGAAATTCCAAAAAATCTAACATCTTTTCCTCATCCATTATTATCCAGTGAAACAGATTTACTTTCATTCGCGATGAATAATTCATTTGAAACATTATTCGATTCCGAACAAATGCCAATACGATCAGCTGATAAAGAAATTTATTTGCTTGGTCATCAAGCTCGTACATCGGATGGTTTAGGTATGAGATGGTTAATGAATAATGCATCGTTAGATGAACTTTATTTATCAACTTTAACAAATTATTTATTAATTGATCTTTATCATGGAAATAATCGAACAATACCAATTCATTCAACGTATTCTCTTGCAAAAAATCAATTAATTGATATTATTTTACAGAATACAGTTGCTGTCAGTGGTATTTGTGAATCACATCCATTTCATTTACATGGACATAAATTTTGGATACATTCACAAGGTGAAGGTTTATATAACCCAACACAACCTGTAAAACGACCTATTCTACGTGATACATTAACACTTTATGCAACATCTTTTTCTGATTTAGCACCCGATCGATCGACAACAAATTATTTAAAACCTTGTGGTTGGACGAAATTACGTTTCATTGCCGATAATCCTGGTTTATGGTTATTACATTGTCATATTGGTTCACATGTCTACATGGGAATGAACATTTTAATTCAAGAAGATATCGAACATTTATCTATCAATTATTTATCTAAATCTTAATTTCAATAAAACAAAACAAAACACACACAGGTTGACAAGAAATTTAAACACTTGAAATGATTTGTTCAGGAGAAATACGATGACAGAAACCCTTTTTCATTGAATTGATGAGAAGATATATTGAAATAGATATTGGACAAATATCAATAAGAATTATTGAAATATATGTTGTACCTGGAAAATGTTCTAATGATGATGAATACAATTGACTGTAGATTTGAATATGTCCTTTGAAAAAGTAAATTTTTAGATTTTTTAAATGAAAATCAATCTTCTTTACCGAAAATAATCAAAAGTATTAAAAAGATAAATAATACGTATTCGATTATTTCGAATATTTTTAAACTAAGAAAATGTTCTCGATTTAAACGATCGCAAAGTAACGACGCGAGAAGAATTAAAACGATAAATGAAAACCAAATTTTCGATATTGAAAATGAATATTGATCATTCGAATGATGAACTGATTCGTTTAGATACGTTAAAATTGTCAAGCAAACAAATAATAAACTATAAATTAATTTTAATAAAATAATCCAACGACGAATTTCTATTTCAATTCACTTTTCATTCAAAAGAAATCTTTTTCAAATCTACAAACTTTCATATTTTCGCCAACGATTCTGTTTGAATGATAAACGACGTCGTGCACTTTTCACAACATGGACTCGTTTCATTCGAACTTAAATTCAAACGAAATTAATTTCTATGCAGTCAAAATCAATGATTTACTTGGAATAAGATCGAACATTAGTTTAACTTTTGATTAGATTCTTACAAATAAAGAAACGAAATGAATAGACGTACGTACGTATATATACGTAGATTTTAATCTCCTACTGAGACAATCATCATCAATTCTTAAGACTTTTTATTGATTACATAAGAAGATATTCATTTCAAACAGAACACACACACACACAAAACAGAAAAAGAAATCGTCAGATATTTGAATTTACTTGTCTATTTATCAAATTCGTAGTAAATGTGTCGTCATAAAATCTTGATAAATTTGATTAACGTGATTTCGAATAAAAACGCTCTGTTTTTTGTCTTTGACTATTGTTGAACAGTAATGATCGATCAAAATGAGTGAGTCTCCCCCACTGATACAATTAGCAATTCTTAATCGTTACATAAGATTCTTTTTCTGATTAGATGTAGAGCAAATATTTATTAAAAACTAAACGTTAAATGATCCTTGTAATTTGACATCATTGCTATCAGCTGAAGTCGAAACGAAAACGGTATATTTTCCTTGAGCAACAATCCATTTTTGTTGAACAACATTCCAATAGGAAATCTCTCGTTGTGATAAAGTTAGAGTGACTGTTTTCGATTGACCAGCATCGAGATAAATTCTTTCAAAATCACGAAGAATTTTCGGTGGTTGTTGAGCTTCGTCAGGAAAATTGACGTATAATTGTGCAACTTCTGAACCTTGAACAGTTCCCGTATTGGTAATTGTAAATGTTATTGTATAAATCGGTTCATAGAAATGTAACAAATCTTTGTTATTATACGATGAAATTGGGCGTTGTCGACGGAAAGATTTTGCAACAATTTCATTGTTTTCCGATGCTTTGGAAATAAATAACGACGAAAAAGAAAATGTCGTATAAGACAATCCAAATCCAAAATAAAATCGTGGTTTTATATTAAATTTATCGAAATGTCGATAATCCAAGAAAACACCTTCGGTATAATTTGAATTATACGAATCTGTTGTAATATTCGTTCCATAATCTGCATCATTTTTAGCTAAAGTAAAAACTAATTTTCCACCTGGATTATAATTTCCAAAGAGAATATCAATTAAAGCTGGTCCATATTCAATTCCCGGTAAACCCGACCAAAGAACACTCGTTACATTTGGATGATCAATCCACGATTCTAAATTCAATTGAGCAACACTATTTACGATGACAATAGTTGATGAACATCGACCAGCAACTGTATTCACTAATCGATCACCATCGTGATACGCCGAGAGATTTTGTCGATCTCGGCCTTCGGATGACCAAGCATTGATAAAAACTAAACAATGTCCACCGATAAATGTCGCTGTTTGTAGTGATTGATTGATTGCATTGTAATCATCTTGATCGAGAACATATTGAACATCTAAATGAGCATCTCGAGCTTTTTCGAGAAATGATGTTAATGGATCGAGAAAATAGGTTGGATTTACGAATCCCGAGCCACCACCTTGATAAAGTGCTCCATCGATTCCAAGAACACCACGAGGATGTGTGCCGTCTTGTTGACGACCTGCTGCTGATCCGTAAATTGAAAAAAACTTATCCGAATTACTATTCAATGGTAATGTATTTCGAACATTTTTCAATAGAATAAATCCTGCACGACCAACTTCTCGATTGACAATATAATGATCAGATGTTGCATCGAAACTTAAGTTTAACGGAGGAAAATTTTGATCTTGACCAAGTAGAAAATACGGAGCTAGAATTCGAACAACCATATCAGTTATTCGTGCTTCTGATATTGATCCATTTTGAACACCGGGAAGTAAAGCAAGACCCATTAAATTATCATGACCTGGCATATCAATATCTAAACCATTTAATGCCGATGGAAGACCAGTTTTCGTAGCTCCCCAATCGGACATAACATTGCCTTGAAAAGCTAATTCACCTTTCAAAAGTCCATTTAATGTTTTATCATTTTGACAAGCTTGTGTTCCATTAACTTGATTATATGAACACATAACTGAACCTGTACCTGCTGCAACACTATCAGCAAATGGCCATAAATAGATTTCATGCATTGTTTTATCATCTAAATTTGCTGAATAACCTTGACTTGGTCCTGTAGCTGGATGGTATGTTCGATTCGATTCTTGTTCATTGCAAATATAATGTTTAGCTGTTGCAACAACGCCTTGATCTTGAACACCTTGAACATAATAATAAGAATTTTCACCTGAAAGATACGGATCTGCACCAAATCCTTCCCAATTTCGACCATGAAGAGCATTTCGATCGATATTCATCATTGGACCTAAAGCAAAATGAACGCCTTTGCCTCGAAATTCCTCGCCAATAGCTGCTGCTCGTCGATAGAATAAATCTCGATCCCATGTTGCTGCTGTTTGTATTCCAGCAGTAAATGCCGTTGCAAATGCAACACTATCGCCTGGACCCGATGGAGAATCCAAAAAACACAGACCACCAAAACTTAAATGTGGCACTGGAGACACAAATCCTGCGCAATGACCGCCAACACCTCCAGTCATATTACATCTCTCTTCTAATGTCATTTGATTTGCGAAAGATTTAGCCATGGCTATGGCTTCGTCCCATGTTCGACGGACAAACTGTTGATTTCCATTCGATTGACTCAACAACACATTCAAAGTTAATAGCAAAACGAATGCAAAGTATGTATTCATCTTCTCAACAATAGTTTCTTCGTTTTTTCAAAATATTTTTTCGTTTCATTTTATATATACGTGTACTACTTATCAATGATGTACCACAAGAATCTTATCTGTTGACTTTGGTTAAGAACAAAACTTTTTCTTTTTCTTCTTCTTCGAAAAGAAAAACGATTAGTTCATGTAAATAACGTATCGAAAATGTCGCTAAATATACTTTTTCCGTTCGTTGTGTTGTGTGTCTACGACTAAATAACTATGGAATGCCTCGATTCTTTCGTTTCTCTAAGAGAAAAATCAAAATATTCGTCGGACTAAATTCCAACCGACAAAATCATTAACCATCATCGTCGAAGTTGTATTAACACGAAACGACGACATTACAATAATCAAGAAGAAGAAAACAAAAAAACTTGTGTCTGAGCAAATTCTAATTGAAAAATGGAAGAAAATATATCATCAACTACGCTGATTGATATTTCGCGCTACTGTTCGAGCATTGCAGTAAAACTCGTTCGGCTTCTTTTTCCATTGATAAAACGTTTTTTTTTTTGTTTTTGTAATTTGTAGGATGGTGATATTTGGTCATCATCTCAATCATCATGTTCTCGATCGCCAGTGCAAAGATTGTTTTCTCCAACAGGAACTCGTTCAACAGATTCTGATTCACCGATTTTACCATCATTACCACTTCCACCTGTTGATTGGTCTCTCTCGTCATCGTTTGCTAATATTGATCTCAATCTTCCATCAGTTTGGTCGACAACGATTTCATCTCAACATCAACCATGCGTACAGAAACTTTGTTTTCTCTTTTTTGATTCGATTCAATTTTTTCTTTATTTTATTTTAGAATTGTTGTCGTTGTACAAATAAAAAAGAGAAATTACAACATCGAATTCATTCTCGTTTGAATAAAGAAGATAAACAGACGTTACCACCCATTCAACGACCATCGCCTGCTCGAACTGTAGGATAACAAAAAACAATCCATTGAAAATATTGATTTTGTTTGTTTGAAGAGTACACCATCATCTTCAATACATATGTTTGATCATGATGATGAAGATGATGATGATGGAACGTTACGTTTACATGTTTCAAATATTCCATTTACCTGGTCCAAAGAAAAATTAGCTGAAGTTTTTGGGGTTTGTCGAATAAAAAAGAAAAACAAACAAATGATGTTAATCTTTGTGTTTCGAATAGAAATATGGAACAACATTTGATGTTGAAGTTGTTTACAATGAACGTGGATCAAAAGTAAAATCTCGTTTTTTTTTTATTTTTTGAAATTGAAAGTGAAATTTTGAAAAGGGTTTTGGTTTTGTAACATTTCTTGCAAAGAAAGATGGTCTCGAAGCAAAACGACGAATGGACAGAGAAATTGTTGATGGACGACGATTAGTTGTTAATTTTGCTAAACCAAAACAGAAAACATCAAATCCAACAAAAGAACATTCGACAAACAATTTTCATTGGAAAACCAATAGTTCAAACGAACGTTCGCAACGTTCGGTCAATGTCAATTATCAATCATTGGGTTTTTCCACGCCACCAACAGCTCGTCGACAACATTTGTCTGGTTTTTCATCACTTTCATCAACACCAACACGACCAACAACGACAACAACAACAACGAATAATTATCATCGTTATTATTTATAAACAATTTTTTTTTTCGTCATGTAAATTCAACTTTCGTTTGTTTTTTTTTGTATTTTATTTGAGTGTGTGTTCATATTTATTTGAAAGGCTACAAATTAGATTCGAAATAATTTATGTTAATACGTGTTTGTTTCTTTTCTTTTGTATAATTGATTTAGTTAGGATTTAGGTAATGAATATCTATCCACTTCTCTTTTTTTCGTGTTCATTTCTTCTTCTTCTTCTTCTTCTGAACCAAAACGAATTGAAACTATTTCGTTTTCTGTTTTACGAGATTTATTATTATTATTATTATTATTACACTAACTGAGGACGTGATTACGAAACGAATTAATGAAAACAAATAAAAATCTGATGAACATAAAAACAAACTCTATTTCTTTTGTTCTGTATATAAAATCATTGTATTTTTATTTGATGTCAACCAATTACATTGTAGTATATCCACACGCTGGACATCGTTGTTCAGTTAATAAAAATAAACAAATAAGACCAAGTGGGAAGAAAATAATACAACATATAATACCCAGAATAGTTATATTTGTGTCAAGATTTGCTTGCTAAAATGTTCAATAGATGATTTTCTTGTCTTCTGATTGAATGATGAATCTTACATGACATGCTGGGCAATTGCCCACGTGTTGAACAACAATTATTGGTGTGCCCTGCATTTTTACACAAATTCTCTCTTGGTTTTATCGCTAGGAAGAGTCAAGTTGCGAAAAATAAGAATTTATCGGTCTTTTTATACTCAAAAAGTGAATCATAAGACATAAAGATACTGCGTATCTTTCGTTTTTGTTGCTTATCAAGAAATTTTGAAAACATCATGCGTCCGAATTTAGTCGAGATGTTCGTTTTATCTGTGCTGTATTTTGTTTGTAAATAAATGAAATTGATGAATACGAAAGAGAGAAAAACAAACAACAGAATCCGTTTATTGGTGAACATCAATTAGTTCAATTTTATAAAATTGAGATTTTTTTTTCTTTTTTAGAAAAACAACAAAAAAATGTTTTTTTTTTCTGATTTATTTCGAAATAATTCGAAAGAAAAAATAAATTTCATAACGACCAGCATTCCATTTCCAATTGATCACTAAAACAAAAAACAAAAATAGAACAAAAACAAAATTCTCAAATATTGACTTTGATTCGTTTTCGTTTGACTGATGAACTTTCATTAACACTTGTTGACAACGATAGATTTGTTTTATTATTTATCTGAGATTGAATTTCTTGTGATGACAACTAACCGAAAAGAACAATAACAACAACAACAATTGAAATCAAATTGAAACATCGAATTTTACTTGAAAAAATGGAAGAATTTGATTGAACACAAGTTTAGCTGCCTTGTGAACATGATGATGACGTGGATTGTATTTCATTGCATTATATAACATTAAATAGATATCTTTTTTAAAGTAATCCTTCGATGGATAATGATTGGATTCGAGATTTTTTCGAATTGTGTCCAACGCAATTGGATGTCGAATGTATTTGTGATATTTAGGCGCGATTTCATCGGTGATTTCATGTTCGAACAGATATCCTTGTCTAGAAAAGAAGAAGAAACGAAATGGTTCTTTGAATGAAAAATTCAATCGATTCGAACTTGTGAACGAGAATATATTGAATAATTGCCATTGATTGCGATTCCCAACAATTGGGATTTTCTGCGATCATTGCCGAGAATCTAGATTTGTCAAATCAATATTTCTTTTGATTTTTCTACAAATTAAAAACAAACTTTCGAGATTTTTCTTCTTCTTGTTCGACTTGAAGATTTGGAACTGAACGTGTGTTGATCGATCTTCTTGTCATCGGCGTCGTTGTCGATTGTTGTTTGTTTTGATCAATCGATGGCGAAGTCTCATGTTGATTCGAATTTTCCAAGTCAATTTCTTCTTTATTTTCTTCGTTTCCTCTTCGTTTGAGTTTGTTCTTCGTATTTAAATTCGGATTCGATTGAATCGAATTCTTCGGTGAAAAATAAACGTGATATTTTTGTGTTGTTGTTGTTGGAATAACCTAATTTTCGGTTGTTGTTATTGTTGTTTTTTCGTTTGAAATGAAATGTTTACTTTGATAGTTTCTGTTTTGGTTTCTGAATTTGTTCGAGAAGATGAATTTGATTCTGACGTTGGACAAGAATGAAGAAATTGATCTGTCGACGAAGATTCAATTGGATTTGAACACGATGAATCTTTGTCAGGTAGATTTTCATTTGAACTCAACATTTCTTCTTTCTCTTCTTTGATTTCAATCGGTTCGAGTTTAGGATTTTGCTCATTTTCATCGGTTAAACTCAATTGATTTTCATTGCTTTCATTTTCTATAATTACCTTTTTTGAGAGAAAACAAAAAACCAAACTGTTCGTTTTAGGAAAAATAGCCTTGAAATGTGAATACTTGAGATTGATTTTCATTGATATTCGATTGATCTTTTGGTTGAGAATGATTGTCAAGATTTGTCAATGAAGATGTCGAAGGAATCGAATTGGTTTTCAAATGAATCGTCGATTGAAATTGAAGATAAAATTCTTGTAATTTCCTTCGATTTTCTTTCAATTGCTCAGTTAATTCTTTCTCATAGAGAATTTTCAATTTCTTCCAAATAAATTTCGCTAAAGGAATTTTCAGATTCGTTACCGAATTGGTTTCCATCCATTCGGATTTATATAAATCAACAAGATATTTGTAAATTTGTTTACAATTCTAAATTCAGATTTTTCAAAAAAAAAAAAAAAACGATACGAAAATTTGCAAAGTCAAAATGATTCGAACTTTAATTGAATAACGTCCTTCTTTTTTGGTTTGAAATGTTTTCTGCAGATGATTGGAAATCATTGGCCAACTTTCAGGTTGATCGCCAAATTCCAAAATATCAGAAAACAGACCGATTTTCTCTTTATTCGACCAATCAATTGACATCTACAAAAAGAAGACGAAGACGAATATTTATAATTATTATTATTATTATTATTCAATAGATTTATTTCTGTTTTCGCTTTTTAAACATTCTGAATTTCAAATTGATTTACAAATTTAAAAAAAAAGAAGAAAAAGTTCGTTTGTTCTCATGGATCTTCCAATTTGCCCGTTGAAATTTCGAGTAATTTGGGAAATCTCAATTGTTTTTGTTCCAATTTGTCTTGCATATACGTCGCCATTCGAACGAGCATCGAAAGATCCGATTCCGATTGATCATTTTGATAGATAAGTAATGCACTATTGATTTGATTGGCAACTTGTTGTCGATGTGAGATTTGCATCAAATAACCATACGGAGATTCCAATGGTTTATCGAAAACAAGTAGAGCCATGGTTTTTTCCAATTCTTGTCTCATTAATAATTCTTCTTCGGCGAATTCAGCTAAATGAATTTGAGCGTAGGTCAACGCTTCGTCGATGGAATTTAAACGAATTAATTCGATTAAATGTTGTTGCTAAACAATCAATCGATGAAAATCAGTTTCAGTTTGGTTTTTTACTTTTAAATGAAAAGCTAATTGTCGATTTTGATCGAGTAGTTCAGGAGCTTTTCGATTGATTAAATTGATTGCTTCTTCGATTTTTCCGCTTTCGATCGATTCACGAATTTTTAAACGTTCGTCAAGTGAAGTTAAATCAACGTTATTCAACGAGATTCCGGCTTCTTCTGCAAATTTCTCAGCTGCTTCTTTGAAACCTTCTACAAAAGACAAACAAACAAAACAATAAAAATTCACTAGAACTCAAAATCTCTTTGACCAGTAACAAGATAATTGATAATCAATCGATTCAATGTCGATCTTTCCAAACGTTGTTGTTCAATGGCTTCCATCCATTCAGCTTTCGTTGCTGTATGATGGATCGGTGTGAGAACATGACCTTCGGATGTCGATGAGGTCGACGAAGTGTTTGACACGGCCATTGCTGCTGCTACAGCTGCCTATTTCAAATCAACAGATTTCACATTTACAAATCAACAAAACAAAGCGTTTTTCTTACGGCTGCAGCTGCCTGAAGTGGTTGAGCGAAATGTGCATGCATTGATGTTTGAAATGACTTGGAATTGAACTTGATTAGATCAATGGAAGAAAAAATCAAATGAACTGAAAAATCAGCAAAACTAGAGGACAAACGAAATATCCAATGACAAACAATGATTCTTTCAAATAACCAACTATTCATTCTTTTATTGAGGACAAGCGACATCTTTCGAGATTGTTGTTTTATTTTGATAACAAAAAGAAAAAGAAAAGCACGATTAACATAATGAAATATGTTTTTTTCTAAGATTCTAAGTAGTGATTTATTGTTTTAAATACATTTTTGAATTGTAGAATTTTGAAAGATTCAATGAGCCCAAGCTTCGAGTTCGCGTAATTCTTGTGATTGATTATTTTCTTTAGTTGCATTATTTGCTGAAATTGGAACATCAGGCAATGGACCAATTTTCATCATATCATCTTTGATTTCTTCTTGAGCTAATAATTCTAATTCTCGTTCTAATTCAGCGTCATTATACAAATCTGACGAGCCGATTGGCGATGAAATTGCATTTGCTATTTCTTCAGCTAAAACAAAAAAAAAGTCAAATTCGATCGAGAAAACATCCGTTTGATCTCTTACCAACAGTATGTTGTTCAGATAAATCGTCCATTAAATCGTGAACTTGATCGACATCTAGATTTTGATTTGTTTTCTTAAGTGCACTCGCTGCTTGTCTCATCACATGAAGAACATCCATGTTTGTCGATGCATTTTGTAGATATTCTCGTTGTGTTTCCAAAGTTGTTAGAGTTCCGTCGAGTTGAATGAGAGTTTTTTCGAATTTTTTCTTTCGTTTCAACGCCATCAATGCTCCTCGTTTGTTTCCTTGTTTTGAACAACGAATTGCCGTTTGTTTTTCTTCGTCAATTTGAGATTCGAGATGTTGCTGTTTTTTATTGAGCATTTCTTCGACATCAGTTAAACGTCGAATTGCATCCGATGATGACACATTTTTTGTATCGTCTTTTTTCGAACCAAAATCAAATAAACGTTGAAATGCATTGATCGGCATTTTGTTTTTGTTTTTGCTAATAAACAGATAACGATAGAATAGAAAGAGAGAGAGAGAGAGAGAAGAGAAAAACACTATTATTTATTATCCATCTACATGCATTCGACGAACGAACGATATTCACTTGTTCGTTGTTATCGATTGAACATTTTCTGAGATTTATTTTTTGAAAAATGTTTTTTTTTTCGTATTTTTTATTAAATTTCGAAGAAACAATGTGAATTTAATTGAGAGATTGAAAAAAAAACAAAATGATTCAATAGAGGTCATCTTTATCGTTCATCAACGAAATGAGAATGGCGCTTCTTCATACTGAAACCTAGTCAATGTTTCTGCGAGAAGATTTAACTGCTTTCATGTTGGATTTTTCACGTTTCACATGAAAGAAAATCAATGACGGAGAATACATTCAAGGTCTAATTAGAAGTTTATTCTTTGGATAATTTTAGCCGGATTATAAAAGTCACTTTTTGTACTTGGAAAATCTCCTAGTGATAATACGTTTCAATACGAGATTAATTTCAATTGAACAAAATTATCCTAGGAAAAAGAGAGAAAAACTCTATATTATCAGTTTTTTTTTACAAACAACAAGTCCGTACGCACACATACCTTTTCATCTACAAAACGTAAAAGTGGATTCAATAACGATGGAAGCAAATGAATTAATGATTATTGTTGGTCTAATCATGTTTATACTTGGTTCAATTGGAAATCTTTTAAGTATTTATGTTTTTTTTATGTGGTCACTTTCTCATTCAGGACCAGCTGGTCATCGTTCCAATCAAACAAATAACAGTCCGTTGTATTTATTTGTTTCATCAATTGCAAATTTGATCATAATTATCTATGCATTATTAACTCGAATATTATTCGATGGGTTCAATCACACAATTACAACATCAAACATATTTCTTCTTTGTAAATTTCGATATTTTACTTTACATACATTGGATTTAATCTCGATCGTCTGTTTTTGTTTGGCAACATTCGATCGTTATTTAATAACATCTCGAAGTGTTCAAATGAGACAACGAAGTACAACAAAAAAGAAGACGATGTTAATTATACTTGGCATCATTATCTTGTTTAGTCTTCATAGTATTCCAATTGGAATTTATTTTAATCTAACAACTACAGGTCAATGCGTTCTAAATGATCCGATTTATTCGTACTATTATTTATTTGCATTTCAAGTTGTTCTTCGAGGAATAATTCCAATCATTGTTTTATCAATTCTTGGTCCATTGACATTTCGAAATTTACGAATTCTTCAACATCAAACTCATGGTCATTCGAATCATGATAAACAAATATCTCGAATGTTGCTTTTCATGTCATTTGCCATTGTCGTATCTTCGATTCCTTATTGTATCGAACAGATTTATGATGTTATGTTTGCTCAAACTAGTTCGGGACAATCGTCAACACCTTTTCTTTTTCATGTTATTGCAATGATTTTATTTTATACAAATCCTGTCTTTAGTTTTTATATTTACTTTTTTTCTACACCGAATTTTCGTCATCAAATACAAAAAATGTTTCATCGTAATCAACATGTTTTTCCCGTTGCCCATGAACAAACACATTTACCAGCATCAATGCATAAAATTCATTGACATTTTATATGTATTCAACTTTCTTTTCCTAATTAAAAATAAAACTGAACTAGAGAATCATTTTCCGATTGAATTTCCGAGTACAAACTTCGAGAAATTCAAATGCTTCTAATTAAGAACAAAAAGCAGAGGACGTTAGTAACCGTTCGTTCATGTAGATTACTTATCATTCGTAGAAACAAGTATACCATTCAAAAATCGCCATCAGTTACAAATATAAATTTAATCTAGTCTTTTTTTCGTTTCTTTTTTATTTTATTAAAAACCTGTTGAGATTGAATTGAAGAAAAAGAAATCATGTCGAAATATTTGATTGTTGTTGGTTTATTGATGATCGTGATTGTTAGTTGTTTAGCCGAGGAACGATTACAAATCGGTATAAAAAAGAAAGCTGAAAAATGCGATGTCAAATCAAAGAAAGGTGATCGTCTTCATATGCATTATACTGTAAGTTATTCACAAATATTTCGATGTCTTCTTGTTTCGAAATCTATTTTTGTTATATAAAAGGGTACTTTGAAATCGAATGGAAAAAAATTCGACTCAAGTCGTGATCGTGGTGACCCGTTTGTTTTCACTCTTGGTACTGGTCAAGTTATTAAAGGATGGGATCAAGGTTTACTTAAGTAAGACAAATAACAATTAGCAAAAATCCAATAATAAGAAATTGAAATTGATTTTAGTATGTGTGAAGGTGAACAACGTAAATTAGTTATTCCACCATCACTTGGTTATGGTGATCGTGGTGCTGGTAGCGATATTCCGGGTGGTGCAACGCTCGTTTTCGAGGTTGAACTCGTTAAAATCGAACGAGGAAACAATGACCTTTAATTTTTAAAGATTATTTCGACTTTTTTTCCATCTTTTTTTTTTTAAAAAAAAACTTTATCTTGATCGAAAATTTGTTGATTTTCTTTGTTTCTATTAGAATAAACATCTTAGTAAGATTTATCTCTGATTGACATTTTATTATTTTAAAAGTAAAATCGAAAAAGAAAAAAAAAAACGTGATTGTTTGTTTGTTATGTATTTTTGAAGGCGAAGAATGAGAAATGATTGTTAGTTGCAACTTGAGAGAATTCCAATAGCAACATCGACAAACATTTATTTATATGATGAGAACTTTCTTTTTCTCTTTGCGTTCTCTTTCTTTTTTCAAATGAAGTACAACTGAGAAACAGAAGTGCAAAAAATCAGTTGAAAATGGCAACAACAACAAAAGGAGGAACAATCAATTCCATACCACGTGTTAATAGTGTTCATTCGAGTTTAGGAACTCATGCGCCTTTAAATACGCCAACAAGACGTTTCTATGGTTCATTACATCAAACTGAAATTGTCGAACCCGGTGTGCCTAATCCAAATGTTTATGTTGTTCAACCATTTAAAAATGCTTCCGTCCCAAAAGATTTTGTTTATGCAAAAAAAGTTAATAATTTATTTAAAAAAAAACAACAACGGAGAAATGATTTGTCTCTGCTTTAGAATGCTCCTAATCCAGCCGAGAATCTTCTCAATTCAACTGTTGATTTAATTAATCATTTTAGCACTTGTTACGAAGCAGTTAAACAACAATTACAAGAAGAAAAAACAAAAGAAAGAGAAAGTGTTTTATTCAGTCGATCTATGACTATGAATGGAACTCTTCCAACGACGAGTAGAAATACAACACATAAACCACTAAAACAAGCGAGGTCAATTATCGAGAAAATATCATTCACAGATAATTCGAATGATTTTATTTTAATAGACTTCGACCTTTAGTTCTTCATGAAAATCAACTTGGTCGAAATAAGACTCAACGAAATCATTGTATGGGCATTTTACCAGGTAGTTCGAGTTGAATATTAGAAATCAAAATTATTATTCATCATTTTGTCAACTAGTTCCAATACCAAAAGCGGATGAATTAACTGAAGTTTATAAAGAAAAACTTCGATTATTAAGAAAATTAAAACCTCAATATTTTGATAATCAAGGAAATTTAATATCAAATAATCGACCACGAACATTTTCTCAAAATCCATCATCAGCTCCATCTTCGAAAAAGTCAATTTCATTTTAATAATCAAATTCAACGAATATTTTTATTCACATTAAATAGATCAGCAACAGCATCTTTTCAAACTCCACACAACACAGTTTTGACTACTGACAGTAAACGATTTCTTTGTCAACTAATTTTATTTGTCATGTTTTTTTGTAGATGTTCCGTTTGATGATCGTCGAACATTTTTAACTGAAATTACACGTGAAGAAAACGAAGACGAACAAAAACCAATTGAATTAAATTCAATTGAAGAAGTCAATGCAGTTAATCAATTGATCAATATGAATCATAATAACAACGAAACAATTCTGCAAATATTAGAAATCAAACAAATATCTTCGAAAACTTCATCGGACAAACAAAAACAATTTGATAACTAAACGAACTAGATTTTATTTTTGAAAAACAAAAAAAAATCAAGGTTTTTGAATAGCCCACGTATTTCCCATATGGTGAAGAGTTAATTTTTTTGTATAAACAAATTTTTTGACATCACATCGAACTGATTGCCAACCCCAATCATCTCCAAAAAGAACGCCACCATCTTGTAAAATATTCCAATATAAAGCTAATTCGATGAGAGTTTCACCTTGTTCATGTGCTGAATCGAGATAAATTATTTGTGGACGAAATTGAAATGTTCGAAGGAAACGTGCACCAATGATTGATGTCATCGAAATTGGAAGAACGATATCAGTCAAGTTTTGTGATTTGATATTTTCAAGAAATTGATAATAAACTGTTGGACGACCAGCATCATCCACAGATAAATGTTTCCAAACAACTTTATTAACCCACATATTCAAATCTAATTAAAAAAAAACAAAAATCATTTGAGTGTTTAATAGGAAAGTGAGAAAAGCAAATGAAAACCTCCAAGCCAAGTATCGATACACAAAAGAAATGATCCTGGATATTGACTTTTCAAAACTTGACCTATGTGACTTGCTGAATTTCCTGTAAATGAACCGACTTCAACAATAAATTGAATTTTTAAAGTCGGACGAACTAATTGAATAATTGATTGAAAGATATTTTTATTTAGAGAAGTATGTGGATAGGATTGATCAAATGTTTTATTCAAATATTTTGATGAATAATTATAAATTAATTTTGTTGTTGGATCTCCATACAAGATTTTATGAACTTCATTAAATGTCACTTGTTTCACTGATGAACTCCAGGTTGATGAACTGTGGCCAGGTGAAACTGCGTCTAAATCAATAATATCTTCGGGTAGAATCAGAGATCTTAGAGAATAACATGTTTTTATTTCAGAATCGTTGAATAAAGGTTGACTATGTGAAGAATTTGAAGAAGAATTTACTGAATATTGAAGATTGATAAATGTAGTGTTTTTATATGAACCATAAAATGATAAAGTGCCAATAAAAACAAGTATATTCACGATTACGACAATCACAAGTTGACTCATTGTTGCAAATATTTGATCTACAACAAGAATAAATATTTTACAGTAAATAGAGTATAATATTGAAATGAAAAACATATGTTATTCGAGCTTTCGACAGTTTACTGCTGTCTTTATGAAGAATACAATAAACCCCCTCCCGCAATAAAAGGCTCCGGGATCTTCTATTCGCGGAGGACCTTTTATTCCGGGAGGGCGTTTAAACAAAAAGTAAAGATTGAGACATATATATATATATATATATGTAAATTTGAGTACATACTTCGATTGGTTTTTTTTAATAGTAAAATTTACATATATATACGTTTCAATCTTTATTTTTGTCTACTGTATTCTTGAGAATGACGGCAGTAAACTATCGAAAGCTCGAATAAAATATAACTTTGTCTAATAATTATAAGAATAAATATGACAACGCACAATAGAATATTTTCTTATTTCAAACTTGAATTTGAATGTTAAGTTTCTGTTTTCAAGTTGTTGTTGCTTTAATAGTTTTTGGTTTGTCATCCAAAAAAGGCCTTTAGAATTTTAAAATTGAATTCAAGTGTCAGTTGGATATTTATGTTGACAATTCAGCCAAGAAAATTTTCACAAAACGAAATTATTCTATAGAAAATATTCGTTTAACGTTCTTGTAAATAACTTTTGCGCCTAATTATTTAATTGACATGTTTTGAAAGAGAGTGATGAATGGTTATTCAAAACAAAATATTCGTTTTTATTTTTAAATCGATTTTAAAAAATAAGTATTTTCATAGAAAAAAAATAATTGAATAGATAGTAACTGTTCATAAATGTCTGTACATGAGATAATTAAACATTTCTTTGATTTGGTTCTTTATAATCCATTTGTAAATAATCAAAAACATCTTTTTCAGATGAAACCGGCAAAGGTTTACTTAGAACACCAGTCGATCCAACTTTTTGAATCGAATATTCATTTAATTTGTAACCTTTTTCTTGAGCTACAATTCTCATTTGTCGATTCAATTGATCGTTTCCAGTAAAGAAAAGCAAAGCACAATAATATTGATCGGATGGAAATACTCTTCAAATCAAAACAACAATCAATCAACAAGATTTTCTTCATTTAGATCGATTTACCGAATATCAATTCGACGATGAAGTTTCGTTGAATCTAATTGACAGACACCCTTTGAAAAACAGAAGAAAATAAAAAGAAAATGAAAGTTTTTTTTTTTAAATTTACCATAAATTTGGAATCTCCAATTGAAATAGTGTCTGTAATAAAATGACTTTTCTTTGTTAATGTTTCGACAATTTTATGAAGGAAAGAAGACAATTGAGATGCATCTGGATGTGTAACTAAAACATCGATATCCGAACTTGCACTTGCTCCTAAAATCACAATGATTTAGAAACGAGGAAAAAAGAACACGAATGAACAAATAAACCTCGTCGATAACTTCCAACGATTTCAGCTCTTAATTGTTTATCAATTACTGTTATATCACGAAGAGCAATTGCCTAAAGAGAACGAAAAACAAATGTTTGACTGAAATGAAAACAGTTTTGAACTGACTTCCAGTTGTTTCATTTCATCTCGAGGAATTTTCTGTTCGAATTCTTCGAGATATTTCAAACCGAGTTGTTGAGTTTTGTTTAATAATTGATCACGTTTTGGATGTTTACGTAATTCTTCAATTGTTTTGATTTTCTCTTGATTAACGAGTTTAGTTGCATGAGCAGGACTAAAAATAAAAGTGAAAAATCACAGTTCATGAAATGTGTCTTCTCAATGTTTTACCCAATTCCCATGATACGTGTCATTTGAGTTATTGACGCGCCTGTTTCATCACCTCGGTTAGTTTCTAATTTTTTTATTTTACCAGTTGAGAGATATTGTTCAATTTTAGCTTCGATTTTCTTTCCAATTCCTTCCTTTAGTTTTATATTTAGAAATATTAAATAAATAGATTCGATTTGATTAACTTACTAATCCTTTAATATCTTTCAAAGATTCAATCTTATGATCAACTTTAGCAATGGAAGAAGCTGCTTTTCGATAAGCATTATATTTGTGTATCATTCGTGACACATTCTTTTCATATTCACCCAATTCTAAATTATCAATCGAAATCAAATTCTGTTTATTTTTCATTAAATTACCTTGAAGAAACTCGACTAATTCTGAATTTGGATTGTCAGGTTGTTTACGTTTAGTTGACATTTCTTTCTTTTTTTAATAAATAAACTCAAAAAAATAAAATAATATTTCGTTGAAATTGAACGAGTGAAAACTATATATTGTCAATCATTACATTTGTCATATGCAATTACAATTTCTATCAGTTTCATCAATCAACCAATCAGAGAATCTTTTCAAGAACAGATGTCCTAGGATGTTCTCTTTAAAATATTCAACTCTTGCAATCTGATATATTGACATAACGACATCGTAAATGTTAATTATCATTCACAAAAAAAAGAGTTTTACCACTATTGACAATGAGACTGCTTCTCTCGTTTAATAAAACATATATTCACCAATATGTTAGACAGAAATTCGATATGTTCTCATGTCTCAACAGTATCTAGGTAGAGTATGAAATAAATTTAACTTTACTTCACTTCGAATAGAATCTAGAAGAATAGATTTCTTTTATTTAATTGAAAAGAAAGACAACAATCGCTCGTTCTGCTTCGAAATAGATACACGTAAAATCTATCAAATACCTCAAGTCTTCAATAGAAGACTAATCGAAAACTAAAACATATTCTGGACCAATGTATGAATAGTTTCTATGTGTTATCAATTCACATTTGCCGCATTCTTCTGATTGAATTCGTTATCGTACGAAAAAGAAAGTATTTAAAAACAATATATGTATATGGACTGCAGTAAGTCAAACCATTATCATAATAAAAATATTGAATCTGAAATTCGATAATGTATGCTCTGATTAGGGGTGGTACTTTATCTTTACTTTATTTAGTTAAGTAAAGAGAATTAGGTAGTTTGAGTGAGTGTAAAAACGCTCTTTATACATCAGTGTTAATACGTTGTACAAAGATATTCAACACTTTTCTCCACGAAATTAAAAAAAAGGGTTCAATGTTATATTCATTTATTTAACTCTCCTTTGATCTACTTTATACTTTTTCAAAGTATAATAAGAAACAACGTGTCTCTCTATAACTTGTCAATCATAAATAGTAGAGAATCAAGGTTTACTGTTTCAATGAAATGCACGGTAATATAACGCATGTTAGTAAAGGTTTATATGGTGTGAGTATGTCGTTCTGCATGGTTCGTTTTGACTCTTATTTAAAATATACTTTACAAATCACGGTTTAGTCCTGTATGTGAAAAACTAGCCGAGAATATAAAATTGTTTGTTTAATATTTAGATGAAATCTGAAAAAATTTATTTTCTTATGAGTCAATAGAACATTCATTTCTCTACTAATCAATAAGTTTATTATTTGAATATTTATTTTTTACCAATGAAGTTTTATCCAATTCGTTTTCTACGTTATTTATTTGTTGTGTTGATTGTTGTTCTTTTTGCTTATACACAATTAAAAGATGGAAACAAATCTGAATTAACATCAACAGTTACCAGTTTAATCTTAGAAAAAGAAATACCATTCGATGATTTTACTGAAACGAAATTGATACTTGAACCTTATCGAATGTTTTTACCTAATTTCGGAAATAATGAAAGTCGTCAATGGTTTTTAAGTTGTACATTCTATAGAATGTATTCATCTCTATGTCAAAATAATTCTTGTGAAACAAATGGTTTTCTATTCGATAATTTCGACGAACATCGTCTCATTCGTTTAAGTCAAACAAAAAATGGGCTCTTTTTAGGTGATGATTGTGGTTACAGATGTAGTGACGAAGCTGTTCGACGACAATTTAAATCAAAAGACGAAACATCAATTATCTATGACGAAGCTATGATTCTTACAGTGCCTGATGGTTGGAGTTTTCAACATTTTCTCGATGGAATTGGACCAAAATTATCTCAAACATATCAGTATTTAACAAAATATCCTCGAATGAAAATTATTATCGAACGAGGAATTCGATTTGATAAATCAGTTCAACAAATTTGGGAATTACTTGGTTTGTTTTTAACATAATAAAAAGAAAAATTCTGCAACGATTTTGTTTTAGGTGTCAGAGAATCTGATCGAATAGTTTTCTATTCCCGAGGAACAAAATTAGGTAGTCAATTATTAATAAATCCTTGTCGAACAGCAGCAACACATCCTAAACTTTGGCAAGATGCTCGTCAATTATATTGGTCTCTTGCAAATGTCACACAATCGGATTTGATTGAGTCAAGAAAGAAATTCATTTACATTCGACGAACATCGGAAAATAGTCGAAATCGAGGTCGATTGATTTTAAATGAACAAGAACTCATTGAAAGTCTTCGAAAGTATGCAAGTCAATCGTCATTAGAATTCTTTGAATATGATCATTCGAAACAAACGGGTTCGGTTGTTGATCAAATTCGATTATTTTCTCAAGCTCGAGTTATTCTCGGTGTTCACGGTGGAGCACAATCGAATATGAATTTTGCAGCATCATCTACAATTATCATTGAAATAATGCCTTTTCGATCTGAACAAAGTACGATACCTGTTGTTTGTTCATTATCAAATCCAAATGAATTAAGACCTTGTGTTGGTTATATTTATTATGTTCAATCGCAATTATTGAATCATTCCTATTGGATTTTACCAACACCGGTTGGTGCAAATGATAATCTTCATGTTAATCTCATTCATACGCAACAATTACTCGATTCTTTACCAAAGACTTTCTAATTTTGTATTCTTTCTTCGTGTTTTTTTTATTACAAATTTGAAGTGATATATTTGTGTAATGTGAATACAAAATCTTTCTTTCGTTCTTTGACCTGGTCCATTTCGTTGCTCTTATCAGTTGTCTAAAAGTAACACAGCAGCTGAGAAAAAAGAAACGAAAAAGTTAATGACGTCGTCCGACGTAAGAACAATAACACAACGAAGAAAAAAAAACTGCAAGTCACTGCAGACATTGCAATTTGTCATTGCAGCATTTTCTTTCGTTTCTTCATTCGATAACAGACTTTCTTTCGAATAACAAAATAAGAAAATATTCATGGCTGGAGTGGCGAATTTATTCGATGGACATATTATCAATCAACAGAGAGAACATGTCAACCTCAATGATCAACAATTTCAAGGCAAAATTATTGGACTTTATTTTAGTGCACATTGGTATTTATTCGATCGAATCGAGTTTTTATATAATCGAAATTGATTTTTGTTCTAGGTGTCCACCGTGTCGTGGTTTCACTCCGATGCTCATCGATTTCTATAAACATCATTCGAAAGAGAAAAATTTCGAATTTATATTTATTAGTTCTGATCGTGATGAAAGAGCATTTAACGAATATTATAAAGAAATGCCTTGGTTAGCATTAGAATATTCTGAACGAAAGAAAAAAGAAGAATTAGCCAAATTATTTCAAATAACTGGAATTCCCACTATACTTCTACTCGATGGAGATTCAGCTAATATTATCTGTACAGATGCAAGAGATTATATTCAACATAGAGATCAACGTGGAGAACACTTTCCTTGGAAATCATTATGAGTAATTACTCACTTTAGAACAATTATTCCTTTTCTTTTCATTCGACATCTAAATAAAATTCAGCACATTTCCAGACTATTTTTATTTAGTTCTTAAATAGCTTTTTCAAATTCAATGATCATTAGTTATTCTCATTATGCTTGTTGACAAACATGTAAATTTTTGATAAAAATGATAACAAAATTTTTATCAAGCAGAGAAAAAAAAACGAAGATGAATCACGATGTACTTACGATATCTTATGATTATCTCGCAAATTTTAAGCAATTAAAAAGAAGAAAAAAACTTCGATACGTTAATCAACGACAGACGGACGAATTTCTCAATTCAATTTCTGTTTCCATACTGAGTTTTATTTTGAATTCTTTTTTTTTCCAAAAAAAAAACAGAAAAAAAATGTGGAAGAAACGACAACACAAGTAGAATAATAGATAAATGAATGAAAGAGAGAGAGAGAAAGATGTTATTGATTAGAAGAAAATAAACAAATAAATCATTGCAATCAATTCTACAGGAAAGTAGCAAATCATTGGAAGTTTCATATTTACATTGTGAACAAAAATAAACAACGAAAATAACAAATTACTCTGAAGAGTACAAACAAAAACGAGAAAAAGAAAAAAAAACACGAAATCTTTATTTGACATAACAAATAATAGAACTGTTCAATCAGTTTGACTTTGAAACAATTTTTTTTGAAAAATATTTTCTTTCAAATCGAAAAATCATTTGTTTAGAAATTAATCATTGGATACATCATTTCCTACAACATCAAAAAAAATGGCAATCAAAGACTTGTTCTCATTCGAAATAGTTATTTACTGGAACGAACGATGGTGATTGTCCGATTGGATATGGATTCGTCCACATTAACGTTGATAAAGGCAAAACAGCTAAAAGTGAACAATGACGAAAATTCGATTCGAATGAAAAAGTTGATCGAACCATATTGTTGATTGAACATTGGAGGATACATTTGTTGAATTGATGGATTAACAATCCAACCGCCGATTGGATTGACAAATGAAGATGTTGATGATGGATTATATTCGCCATATGTTGAGCAATTCAATTGAACATTCGAATTTGTTTTATCTAATGGACGAAATGATTTATAATCATTCGAATCTGTTTCATTGAGACCTAAGATTTGTTCACGTTTCAATGCACGTTTACATTCAATCTATTCAAAACGCAATTTGCATTTACAACAAAAAACAAAACGAAAGATAATCGAACTTTTCTTCCGTGAAGATTATAAATTCGTGTTGAACAAACATTTTTCGTTGTTAACATATCAGCAAATGTTACAAAACCAAAACCTCGATGTCGACCAGTATATCGATCATAAATAATAAAAGCTTCTTCGACCTTCGCAACAACAATTTCAAAGAAAACATTCGAACGAAAAAACGATTTGCAAAGAAAATGTTTACAGTTCCATAATTTTGAAAGAATTGAGCTAATTCTTCAGGTCCAACAGATGATGGAACACCGCCAACAAAGATCTTTCGTTCTTGTCGATACGACTAAAATTCATTGGGCAATGCTCGAAGAAAAGAACAAGATGCAAATCTACCGAATCAACTCCACTATCTTCTGAATCTTCACTTGTACTTGTTAATCGTCGAATTGATGTTGTTGATGATTGAAGAAGAGATTGAGGGAGAAAATTGCCTAAGACGATCGATTTATTGCTCATTTGTACTTTTTTTGAAATCAATTCAACGACAGTTAAATTCGTTCGTTTTATATAAACAAATTTTATTCGAGGCAAAACTTTTGAATTTACTAATAAGAATCTTGTTTTTATTGAAATTCATTTCGCAAAAAATTTCTTTTTCTTTTTTTTCCTTTTTTCTTCGAAAGTTTTGTCGAGAAAAAAAAACTCGATCTGCAAATCGAACTGCATAAGTCAATTGAATGCATCGTCCGATCTCGGCTATGATTAGTTCTTCAACAATCGACGAATAGCATTCGAGTAAATATTCTGTGTTGTTTCCAATGGTAAAAAATGTACTTTGTTTTTCTTCGGCTGTTAATCGAACAAGAAATTTATCTTTTTCCTTCGTTTTTTAAGATTGAATTTTATTCGTAGAGAAGAATCTTTCAAATAGGAAAAATGTCGTTCGTTGTCAAAGCTGTTGGCATTTTACAACAACCATCAACTACTGCTCTTCTCTGGTTCGTTGTTCTCCGCATTTCAACAGATATTTTTATTGAGATTTGAGATTTTCAGGACAAATGGCACATCTGTCCGTAATATGGCAACACTTAAAGACAGTACGAGTTCGGTTTCAATTTAATCAGAATTAATTTCTTTCGTTTTTAGTTAGTCGACGTTTGAAATCGGTTAAAAGTATTCAAAAAATCACGAAATCAATGAAGATGGTTTCAGCAGCTAAATTTGCCAAAGCCGAAAGAGAATTACGTGCAGCTCGTTCCTACGGAATCAGTGCTAAAGGTTTGACATTCGAAATGACAAATCAATGAGTATTTTTTTTTCTTTTTCTTTGAACAGCCTTTTATGATAATTTGGAAGTTGAGAAAGTCGAAGGTCCTCAAAAACATTTATTCATCGCTGCCACATCCGATCGTGGCCTTTGCGGTGCAGCCAACTCTTCGATTGTTAAAAATATTCGAACACAATTACAAGAAGACAAAACCAATCTTGAAGGAACGAAAATCGTCGCTATCGGAGATAAATCACGTACCGGTTTAGCCAGAAGCAATGCCGCCAATTTACTTTTATCAGTCAATGAAATCGGAAAAAGAACACTTGTTTTCGGCGATGCATCGGCCATTGCACAACAATTACTTAGTTCGGGTTTTGAATTTGATTCAGCTGATATTGTTTATAATCAATTCAAGTAAATCGATTTCATTTTCTTGTTCAATGAAAAAAGATTTTCGAAAATAGATCGGCTATTGCTTATACAACATCACGTCAAAAGATTCTCTCGAGTGAAGCCATTCAACGTTCAAAAACGATTCAAGTTTATGATTCGACCGATGCCGATGTTCTTCGTTCGTTTCAAGAATTTAATTTAGCTTCTGTTCTTTATTATACAATGAAAGAAAACGCAGCATCCGAACAATCATCACGTATGACTGCCATGGACAATGCCACTAAAAATGCCGGCGAATTGATTAATAAATTAACAACTTATTATAACCGAACACGTCAAGCTGTTATTACAACTGAACTTATCGAAATTATTTCGGGAGCTGCAGCTTTAGAACAAAAAGCTTAAAACTATTTTATTTCAAATTCAACAACAACAACAACATAGAACTCCATTTTTTTTTCTTTCTTTAGTAGTCTATATACACTTTCTAAGCAGACTTAGTTTCCCGTTTATTTCTCTTTTCTCTCTTTTTTTTTTGAATTAACAAAATAAAATCGTCTAGGGATTTGATTCGATTTTGGTTTTCAGATGTCAATCGAAGAGAAACACGAAGATAGTCAATCACCAGTGACACCATGGAATTTAGCTATTTATTATAAACGAATCTTTCCATCTCATATCTATTGTAAATGGCTTGCTTACGGAGAACGTGAGTGTCAACAGACAAAATCAATTCAATAAAACAAAAAAGTTGTTTGTAGCGGCATCGAATCAACAATTTAGCCAACGGGAATTTAGTTTTACACTTGAAAATGATGTTTATCGTCGTTATTTGTCGTTTTCTAATCATCAAGAATTTGAAAAGGAATTGATTAAAATGTGTCCCGAGAAAATCGACATCGGTGCAGTTTATTCAGCTAAAGTTCTCATCAACCGATGATTGTTTTTCGGTCGAAATTGATGTTTATTCTTTTTGAGTTTAGCCAAAAGATCATAAAATGCTTTCGACAAGTCAATTCTATCCAATTGAACGTGAACTTGTGTTTGATATTGACATGACTGATTATGATGACGTCAGATTTTGTTGTCGGTAAAGTTCGTTTTCATGTTCTGTTTTTCGTTTTGTTGAATTTCGAGATGAAATTAGTGGCGCAGATATTTGTTCGAAATGTTGGACTTTGATGAGATTTGCAATGCAGATTATCGATCGAGTTTTACATGGTTTGTTCGTTTGAATCTTGGACAACAATGAAATTGTTTTTCGTAGAGGATTTTGGATTTGAACATCGTTTGTGGATTTATTCGGGTCGACGTGGTGTTCATTGTTGGGTTTGTGATCAAACAGCAAGAGAATTGCAATCGTCGATTCGTCAAGCGATTGTTGAACATTTATCTGTTCTTACTGTAACATCAAAAAACATTTTCTCGTTTCGAAATCCTTTTTTTGTTTGTCGATTTAGTCAGGAAAAGAATCAGCAAAACGTGTTTCGCTTTTTACTCCTTTACATCCATCGCTTCAGTACGAATCTGGTTTTTTTCGAATTGAATTTATATTTTTGTTTTTTGAAAATTTAGACGAGCTCGTGAAATTCTTCTAAGTGAATTTGATGGTTATGCATGTTTACAACAAGATTTTCTTGGCGATGAGCAAAGAATCGAACGATTTCTTCGACTTGTTCCCGATGAAAGTCGTCAAACATTACGTGACATTTTCGGTGAATTATCAACATCAGCTGAACGATGGTCTGCATTTAAACAACATGTTGAATCGATTATTTCTTCATCGAAAGTAACTTTTCTCGTTTTATTCAAACTGAAAGAAAATAAGTTTTTTGAATTTAGTCTCGTAAAATGTCTTATTTAACATTGATCGATGAAATAATGTTTGAATATTGTTATCCACGTCTTGATGCCAATGTGACCAAAGGAATGAATCATTTACTTAAATCTCCATTTAGTATTCATCCGAAAACGGGCTTTGTTTCTGTGCCCATTGATCAGCAATCATTAGCACATTTCGATCCAACGAAAGAGAATTCGATTCCGAAATTGAAAGATATTGTTCAACAAGTCGAGAAATTACCAAAACAAAACGAAGACAAAGATAATGGCAAACAAAAAGGTACTTTTGACAATCGAACAAAAAAAGCAAGAGTGAAAGTTGAATTGTAGATTATAATCAAACATCTCTTAAACCATTTATTGATGTTTTTACACGTTTCGTTCAACGTTCACAAACGAGTAAACAAAACGAAGTCTTAGCTAAAAGCGGTCAGTTCAATTTGACAATTTCATCAACTTATTTTCTTTGATTTTGTTAGATTTAAATACAATGTTATCAGGTGAAATTTAATCATATTCAAATCTCATTCTCCTACAGATCTCTATTTTTCTCTTGTACTTATTGTCAGATATTACAAATAAAATTGACCTAGAAATGAAAGTTTTTGTTTGTTTTAATGAGATTTTATTCTCAAACATTGATAAAATAAAATGTTTTTCAAGTCGATCGATCACTCAAACGACGAGGAAAAATATCTTTGAGTTTTTTCAATTGAACATTGACCATTTCGAGTACATTTTAATGTCTAAATGACGAACAAATCGAGAAAATAATGAATCCAAAATTGTTAAAAATACATTAGCTGGTAATAAAACGTGCCGTTTATAAAAAGATTTACACGGTAAACAGATTCTCATTGATAGATTTCGTCCATAAATAGAACCACCACAAACAATACAATCGAATGGAGATAAACGACTGTCGATTTCTTCGTGCGACATTTACAATTAACCATAACCAAAGAAAATTTTTTTTTTCTTCTTCATTTTCTCATTTTTACTTTCAAGGATATTATTAACATACATTTCTCTTTTCTTCGCTACGAAAAATTGAAGATCTTTGATGAGTTGAGTTGAGTATCTATATTTCCTCGAGTGTTTCGGAGATCATTTGAAAATAAAATAGTTTGTCTATGTGTCTGTCTGTAGTAAATGACTTTTATTGACCATTGATGACCTAAATATGATTGAACCTCAATAGTCCAAGTTGATGATTCAAATCTCCTGTTATCTTTCCGGAAATTTAAATTCTATGTTTTTATGCGGATACATTCAGTGGAGAGTCAAGTGAATCCGCTCTCGATGAACGTTATTTGTTAATAACGTAAAAACTTTTGTATTCGATGATTGCCTGAGTCTGATACATACAAATTAAGTTGACTATCAAGACATAGAGAAGTAGGTAAATCAAATGTAGTGGCATTACTACCAATTACTCCTGTAATTCCAGCTATTGTTGAACCAATTGATTGTCCAGCATAAAAAAATTGGACACGAGAATTTCCTCTCTCAATAACATACATATTGCCCATCGGATCAACGATTACATCTATTGGGTTAGAAAAAGTTGTTGATGTATTACCAGGAGAACCATTGGTACTACCTGCAAGCAGTGTCCAACTAGTTCCACCAAGTGGATATTTTACTACATTATGTGCACCATTATTGGCAATGATTAAACTATTAGAATATAAATCCAGATGTATTCCTTGAGGGTAGTATAACTGCGTATTAGAATATCCTGGTCCTCCAAGTAACTTGGTACCATTTGTAGCAGCGGGTGCATATGACATAAGTCGATGATTATTAAAATCTGCTATATAAAGTAAACCTGATGTTGGATGCAGAGCAATACCAAACGGTACATTGAATTGATTAGAAGCATCTCCAGGAGAACCTACGAAAAATATAAGATTTCCACTAAACATCTAATGAACTACATTTATGAATCTTTTTTCTCACCTGTACCAGCAACAGTTGTTCCGAAAATAGCACCATTACGCCAATATTGAATTCGATGATTGCCTCTATCTGTTATATAGTAATCTCCATTTGTATCCACTATTACATGTGTTGGAAGGGATAGATGATATTGTGAAGAACTACTTGTTCCATTTCCAGCTATCGTCTGACCAAAAGAGCTGCCGAACAGATATTTCTGAACTCGATTATTAATGAAATCAGCAATATAAAGATTATTTGCATAGTCCATTGTCATATCATAAGGAAAATTTAAGGTGGTATTAGTCATACCGGAACTTCCTGTAATTCCTGCTACAGTTACACCTGTACGATTCCAACGAAGTACAGCTTTAGGACCTATCAAAAAATATAGAACAATTGAAAAGAGGCAGACAGCTGTACCTGATGTTGTTTTTTTGGGTTTAATCAACAGGGCAAGAAGAATAGCACCAACAATCATCATAACAAGTAGCATGGCAAATAAAGACACAATAAAATATCGATGTGAAAATCTATAATCAAAATTATAGAAGAAAAAAAAGCAATTCTGTTTGTTAATCGTTGACATGATATGAACTTATTTTTTTTGTTTTTCGGTTTTTGATGATATTCTATTGTCATATCTCTTTCATTTGATGATTCAATCTGAAATTTATTTAATATTTAACTTAATTAAAGCAGAAAGAATAGCGAATATTATACCTCTTTAAAATTCACTTTGGATGATTGTGATAAATGACTTATTTTATTGAGATCACTAATTGGCGACCAAGACTTTTGTAGTAAAATCGTCTCATTTATTTTCTTTTTTGCAGATAATGAAGAAATTGATTTTGGTGAGCGAATATTGATATGAATAACAGTTTTTGGTCGTTTATTTTTAATTGATTCACGTCGATGATGATGATGATGTGAAACTTTTGTAATATTTGATTTACTTTGTCGTATCATTCTCTTACAATTTATGTTCAAACAAACTTTCTTGTTTATACTTTGAAATGAGATTATATTATATTCATCAGACTATTAAAGAAATTCATAAGAATTCATTCATAGACTGTATTTTTAATAAGAAATTATTTTTTATTAGTAGACTGTATTGGTTTTTTATTATAATTCATTCAGTGCTCTATATAAAATAATACTATAAAATAAATTCTCAACATATTTCTGACGTTGCTCGAAAAATCAATAAGAATCTTCTACAGATTTTGCTAATTGTGCACTGAACTAGTTAGATAAAGCACGGAAACATCTGTCAGTTTACTCGCAAGGAGTAAGCATAAAATTTATGAGGGTGAATGTTGATGACGACGGAGCTAAGATATTAGCACTCATTCTCACCCAAAATATCTTGATTTTCTCAAGATAGGACAATATGAAATGTTCATGTTGACCAAAGAATTCGCTTTTTTGCTAAGAAAGAAAGACTATTGTTTTAAAATGAGAGAGATAACAGTAGTGACGGACTAGCAATTAACCTGAATAAATGCTATTTCAATTGACTTCTTCTTTCTTAATAATTTGCTTTGTTTTGTTCGACTATTCTTACACGAAGAGAGTATATAAATATTCGTTTATTTGCATAATGCAGATCGCAAAGTTTTGAACTACTCGAGACAAACAACTATAAAATCAACAGAATCCATGTCAATCATCCACGTTCATCATCATTATCATTGCACAGTAAGAATATACAAATATGAGTGAATCGAAAATTGAAAGAATTTACAAAGTCAAAACTAACTCGAAGAATTCATGTAAAATCTTCTTACAGATACGATGAGAATAATCATCGTAATCAATGAATATTTTGTTTCATTTAAATCCTATTAATAATTTGATTAGAAGTTATCTAAAAGTTAAAAAGTCCAATATTTATTAAAACTGAACGACAAGTATTTGAGCCAATGAAATACTGATAAAAACACAATAGCGAAAAGGAGGTCTAGATATTCGTAATGTAATGGTAATATACACAAAGAGTTAGTTATTTTCTACTTCGATTATATAACATAACTAGTTTTGAAAAATAAAAAATCTAATTTCATTTGAAAAACTTTTAGATGAACTTCTTTTCGTGCACACGTGGTGTTTTCTGTGATTGGTGTCCTGAGAGTTGCTGCTGTGTAAAAACAGATGTAAATCAGCAACAAAACAATAATAACATAACAAAGGTAAATATCCATAGACATGATTTCATTTAGTACAGATCAAATGTTTAGGTACAAAGTCATGTTATTACAACTCAACCTGCAACTGATAAATATGATGGTTCAGAATTCGAATTCGCACAAAAAATGCAATATGTTACCATTTTTCGTGGTGCAAATGAACATCGTCGATTAGATACCAAAATAACAATCGATAGAAATTAATCATCGTTTGTTTATCCAAAATTCTTTTCGTCGACTTAAAACTCTAATTAAGTTCTTTTTTTCTTCTTGTCAAATTGAAATTTATTTAATAAACAAATTCAAATATATAATAGGATAAACTAATATTTTGTTGAATATTTTTCTTCACTTTAATTAAGAATGAAGTCATTTTACTATTGACAAAAAGAGATTTACGGTAATAAGAATCCAATTACTTTGTTCGAATGAGATAATTATGAGATGGTCAATACGAAATCATTCTATCCATCTAATCTCGTTTCACTTGTTGTTTAATTATTCAAATGAATTCATTAAAAAAAAACCCTTGTAAAAACATTATTATTATTATTATCGACGAGCCGGTTGTGTTTTCTTTGCAGTTAATCTTACATTATTCATGAACAAACAATGCGTTGTTCATATCATAGAAAGCTAATTTCTTCTTATGTCGATGGATTTCTTCGAAATATTTCAATTTGTTCAGCCGACAAACAAGTAACATTCATTGAGAGTCGAATCATTTGACCCTCGACTAAATGTATTCGTATGAGTACATATGAAAGTATCAATTAAAACGTCAGTAAAGTTAGAACCGGATTCGAGTTTTTTGTGTAAAGATTCGCCTGTATGTTTGTGCTGGCTCTCTTTTAGGCTATGTTATATGCAGAATTTGATTCTACATCGAATGGTGTTATTTTCAGATGGGGTCACCGATGGAAAACATGACGTTTTACTCAAAATATTGATTTTTTTGCCAGATAACAACCCTTGAAAATAATATCATTCGATGCAGAATTTAATTCTGAGTTCAGCACAAGTGTTATGGTGAATTGCGACGATAAAAATCTTTGGAAAAAATCTGAAAAAATCAGCATTTATAGTAGAACCATATGTTTTCATTCGGTGATCCCATCTGAAAATACTACCATTCGACGTAGAATCAAATTCTACGTACAGCATAAACATACAGGTGAATCCTTCCACAAAAAACTCGAATCCGGTGCTAACTTTACTTACGTGGTTTCATGCAGATTTTATTCAATAAACCGCCTGATGAGTCCGTGAAAATTGGACGAAACGCGTCGTGGTCGAATTATTCTTCTAAAACCTCACCCTCAACACCCTCAACCCTTAAGTAAGGTCAAAATTCGGATCATAGCGTGCTTAAGTTACATCTACACCCTCATCATATTCGAAGTATGTATGTATTCAAATTTTATATATTAAACTTTCATGGAAACAAAATTTCGTGAATAAAAGAAATCTATTAAAAAGAAGATAGCCTTGCAGTACTTTCGAAAATAACTTCAAGCAACACTTTCAATTCTTTCCAACCATTTTTGTGCATTATCTAATGGTCCCCATTTTTGTTCACCTTTTGTGTTTTTATACATATCATCCATCATATCTGAATAACAAATTAATAATTTTTTATCCCATTGATTGCTAATTGAATTCCAGTGTTGATCAACATAACGGTCAAATTCAAGTCTTGACTGAAATGTTGTTAACTTATATCGAAATTTTCCAACTTCTTCGTTACCCGATGTTATTCGATCCAGAAAGTTTTTAAATTCACCTTCGGGTTGGAACTTCAATCCAATGGCATTTAAAATATCATTCATAAATATTTGACAATGTTTTGTAAGTACATTATATTTTACATTTCGATTATAATGAATACAAACACTTTCAATTTTATCTAATTTATCTTGCGTTACCTGACCAATCGCTAGAATACTATCACGTATCTTTCGATAAACATTAGTAATGTAATCAAGTGGATGTACTATCAATTCTTTTAAATTTCCCCAAAGTGATTCTGGAAATATTTTTTCGAAATTGACACGTGTATGTATTAACAGACTTTTCGTGTTCACACCCGGCATTACAAGACCTTCTCGTCCCCATTCTATAGTAACACCATCTATCTCTAAACCTGCATGAACAGTACCAAATTGTGGAAAAAATATTAATTTTCGCGGTGCCATAAAACCTAATTTTGATAAGAATAGGCGGACATCAAGGTGTTTGGCATCTCTACGACACTCCAACATTTGATCAATATATGTCGATTTTTCATCAGCAGTCATATCCTGTTTTAAACATTCAGGTAGATCATTCATTAAATTAATATCGTCATTTATTTTTTCTAATATGTTTTCATTATATTCTTTGTTCAATGTTAGATATGTATTCTTGAAAAGGCCTTTCTCACCAAGGCTATAAATTAACTTTCTACGTTGGTTTTCATCGGTTTCATTGGTTATTGAACCACATTTCATTAACTTTTCTTCAATTTTTCCATACCATTCAGACTTTGATGATTTTCTGGCTAATACATCATTCCATGCAGACGATGATGAATCGGCTGAAGCAGATCCAACACTACCTGAACTATTTACACTCGCACTTTTTGAGGCACCCACACTCGCGCCAACTGAGGCGCCCACAATCGCGCCAGCTGAGGCGCCCACACTCGCGCCAGCTGAGGCGCCCACACTCGCGCCAGCTGAGCCACCCACACTCCCACCAACTGAGCCACCCACACTCCCAACAACTGAGCCACCCACCCTCGCACCAACTGAAGCACCAACACTCGTACTTTCACTAACTACAGAAGATTTAGAACCCATTTCAATTTTGAATACCACCAAAACGTTGTTTATACCTATTGAAGATAAAACATTTTCGTTATCTCCTTTTATTATAAAATTTATATACATTCGGTAGAACTGAGTCATACAGCACACTTAGAAGAAGAACTACAAGAATGACGCTTATATAGATAAGGCGCAGCTAGAGGTCTGCGGGACAGCCTTGAATTCTAAAAAATCCCGTTTGTCTCGTCCCGCGGGACAATTCGAAAAATTTCGGTACGGGACATTTGAGGTCGAGGAAAATGAAAAGTTTGTCCCGCAGATCTCTACTCTAATTATAACCATAAAAATATACCTTAATTGGCTGAGTATGCATAAATATGGAATTTATTTCGGGAGTGATTCAGGGAACCGCAATTTGTGGCAAATGACAGACATTCACCGTCTGATAATTATCAACACATGAGAATATATTAGTAAATAATAAACTTTAATCGTTACTTCTAATTTTCTATAAAGAAAACAGCAGTCTTCTCTTACTCGTATGACATATTAATTCTGGTTTACAAATTTTTAATTGTTTCTTTCATTATTCTTTGGGAACTCCAAAAGTAATGAATAGTGTCATTAGAATAGATATACCGGATGATGATTACTTACTTTATATTTTCGACGTTAAGATTTGTAAAAATTTGCTGCGTGAAAACAAAGGAAAAAAGAATACATGTGATATATATAATTCATCACTTATATAGGCGATGAAATGTTTTTTCACATTGATTATGTAAGAATAGTAAAAAAAACAACTTTATTACCCAAAGCTGATAAGAAGCAAGTATTTTGATTTCGAGTGACAAGATTTTTACGTATGTTGGAAAGATTTTTATCTACGTTGGAAAGATTTTTTATCCATGTTGGAAAGATATTATTCCTTTTTACATCATGTATAGTAACGAGACAAGTTTCTGTCTTGAACAAGAATTTGCTCGCTTTTTGCATTGCCCGTATCTTATGACGTGCACACTGTACTTTACTGATAAAGTAAAGAAAAAATTTGATTCGCAATGCGAATTTGCTGTTGAATTTACCAAGATCCAACCAACTTCCAACCCTCAATGATCACTATTAGTGATATCGTAAATCGATCTTTTTTACTTTTAACCCCAAGAATGACTCATATTCGGACTCTTCGACCAAGTTCCAATCTCCAATGATCCGTAATAGTAATATCATAAATCGATGCTCCTTTGACCTGACACGGACACACACACAGACGCACAAACTATTCGTTTTTTTGGCATACATCCTCACTACAGTCGAGGGAATAAGAAAGAATTTTATATAAGTGTTTAAAACTCAAATAGGAAAAAAATATCATAAATACTGGAAGAATGTTATTTAGAATCGCTATATGTACCTCGTATCATGACATTGTATTCACGTGGTTTCAACTTAAAACTCTATATACTAAACAAACTTAATTTCACAAAGACATTTAAGATTAAAGTAATTCTAAAAAAATCGCGTAACAAATTAAATATTTCCATATCTAATTCTATTTCAAGAGGCGTAATGTATGCAAACTGTTTTCTTTTCATATGATCTTCGTTACAGTCGAGGAAACGATCCTCGTATTCAAAAAAGAAATATTTTTTTTTCTTTAACAATCATAATGAATCGGAAGAAAACAAGTCTTTTTCTATTGTTTAGTTTTGTTAATAAATTTGTTC
>ERZ778027.1142-NODE-1142-length-48433-cov-12.197238_pt1 | contig 48433 bp, 56 predicted proteins | sample MGYA00375757_ERZ778027 | MGnify/ENA primary metagenome ERZ778027 (study PRJEB29350, sample SAMN05389817) | bioreactor metagenome | isolation source: Ammonium sulfate bioreactor | place: South Africa: University of Cape Town | collected 2014-02-18 ...
TCCTTTAAATCTACTTGGATCACTGCAAATACAAGTATCTGTAGATTGATCACAAGTACCGTTTCTTTGTTCACATAGTAAACAATCATAACACCATGGATAACTATAATGTCCTTCCTTACATTGATTGCATGTCACTCCTACAAAATTATCATCACAAACACACCTGCCTGATGAACAATACCCGTGGTTACAACCCGTTACACCACAGTCTGAAGTAATATAGACATAATTCCAACTTATTTCAGCGAGCCAAGTATTGCCATCATCTAACGATATCGATATGTGTATGTATACAGATGAAGTGTCAGTATAATTTGATAGTCGGCAAACGATAGCAGTAGTGTTAACTTTGGATGCTTGTACCATCCAATTCGATGAACCTTCGAAACGACATATTACGGCACTCATATTTGTAATGTTAAGATTATCACCTATTACAATAATATCGACTCCATCATGTGCATCAACATCTAGTACTGTAAAAGGATAGCTTTCTAAAACAATTGGTGCATTGGAACAATCGGTACCATAATAATGATCTTGGCACGTAGTACAAAATGGTCCTTGAAATCTAATTGGATCATTGCAAATACAAGTACCTGTAGATTGATCACAAATACCGTTGTTTTGCTCACACATTGAACACTCATAACACCACGGATAACTATAATATCCTTCCTTGCATTGATTGCATGTCGCTCCTACAAAATTATCAAAACAAACACAGCTACCAAATGAACAATATCCATTAGTGCAAACACTGTCACCACAGTCGGAAGTAATATAGATATAAATCCAATATTGTTTATTCATCCAACTATTGCCACCATCTAACGATACCGATATGAAGATAGATTCATATAGAGTGGCAGTATAATTTGATAATCGGCAAACAATAGTAGTACTATTGAGTATAGACGCTTGCACAGTCCAATTCGATGAACTTTCAAAACGACATATTACATCAGTGTTTTCTTCCATGTTAACATTATCACTGGTTAGAATAATATCGACTCCATCATGTGCATCAACATCTAGTACTGTACGAGGATAAATGTCTAAAATAATTGGTGCATTGGAACAATCGGTACCATAATAATGATCTTGGCATGTAGTACAAAATGGTCCTTGAAATCTAATTGGATCATTGCAAATACAAGTACCTGTAGATTGATCACAAATACCGTTGTTTTGCTCACACATTGAACACTCATAACACGACGGATAATAAAAATAGCCAACCGCACAACTCGAGCAATTCATACCACGGTAGGATGCATAACAGGAGCACTGTTTTCCATCATTAATACATGTACCACGATAATTACAATCGGCTTCACTTTCACACCATGAATTTTGCGATACAACATTCTGTAAGAATGTAAGAGCTATTAGTATACGAGTTGACATATACCATTTGCGGATGAATAGCACCATGTAGCGGTATGATTTTTCAGCAAAATTACCGTTCCTAAATGAAAAATAAGGGTAGAAGAATTAAACAGTAAATTAGATGAATATTCTTCTACGCATTTCATATAAAATAAACTATATAGCTTACCTGTAGACACGTAGCTCTATAGGTGTAATATAATAATATGCTTATTCGCGCGTCGTATTTATAGTGATGCACATAAGAGCTACCTTATACGATTAGTAAGCATATTTTTGAATCATATTTTAGCTCAGGGATGTTTACCTTCAAAACTAGGAGTATCTGGATAAATCCTCCCGTTATATGTAAATATCCAAATCATGACTGCGTTCTCAATAATTAGTGCAATGAATGACGTTAAAATGATTGGGCTCGTGTAATTCGGAAGTAAATATTTTGATAATATTTTGATAATTATTTCAAGGACAACATTGAGCTTCTTCTTATTTCATAACGGTATACATACAAGTCATCGATTCAATTGACAAGTAAAAACGAACTCAAAACTACTATGTGAGAATATTGATGAACACTGTCTATTAGGGCACAATGACATCTATCTAAAGACGGCATGTCATTTTATAAGAAAAAAAGACATCAAGTTTAATAAAAATAAGAATTTATAAGAAAATATATTTCTTTCGAATAAATAATATTCAAATTAATCTCGAAAATGAATTCATTTCAATAGAGGTTCAATAATCGTTCTAATGGTAATTCTCATTTATAGTCGTTGTTTTTCTTTTCTGTACTATACGTCAAATCAGTATTTAGCTCGATTTAACAGTATTCTTTTTCTTTTCAAACAAAAGAACATACATATATCTTCCTGATCATGGAATATTCGAAAAATCACCCATCAATTCGGTAAAAATTGTCTTTGTTGTTTTATTTATCATTATGAATTTTATTTTCAGTGTTCATGCACCACCCGGTGGTCATAGTAATAACATCTTTGGCGCACAACAAGATGAACAATCAGCTGCCAATAAGAAAAAAAATACTCAATCGGACATTTTCGGAACAAAGACCGACAACAATGCTAATTCAGCACCTGCAAAGTACCGAAATCAATAATTGTCTTGTTGGTTTCTTTTGAAATTTTAATCTTATGTGTTTAGACCAACACGTGCTGCAGGAAATAATATCTTTGGTGGTGAAGCCGAAGAATCAGCTCCTAAAGGTGGTACGATTGCTGGTCAATATAAACAATCACAAATGAAATCGAATATCTTCGGTTCGGACGAACCAGCGGCATCACGAAATGTTTCGAATAAAAACCAATCGAATATCTTTGGTGTTGGCGATGATGATCAAGCCAAACGTCAAGCATCTGTTCGTCAAGGTCTTCGAGGTAAATATTCATGACCAATCGACAAGAATAACTATATATATAACGATCTTGCCTGAGAATAAAAACCAAATACCTAATCTATTCTCTTTAGATCCAAATGCATCACGCAGTGAGTTAGATGTTTTATTTTGTTGTTCGTTTTTGCCTTATTTGCGAAGTATTTTTTTTCTTTCTCTACTAAATCACTAAACGAGTTCTTTTGTTTTTGTTTATCTTATGAATTCATATATGTATATACACACACACACACCTGATTGCATAATCCATTTCTTTAGACATCTATTGTCCATCCAGCTTCAATCATCTCTATGTAAAGTGCTTATTGCTTTTCGCTATTTAATTTTGACCGTCTTTTTTCTCTCTAATGAAAATAGATTTCGATTGAAGTCGTTTGTTTATTTGTGCATTTTTTTTTACTTTCGTTTTCTAGTGGGATACAATCCGATCAATGGCGAATCTTATAATGCAGCTCCTCCTAAAGCCAACGAACCTGAAAAACAACAGGAAACACCTGCTATAGAAACGCCAAGTACAGAATCTGTTCCAGCAGAAAATAGTACTAACAACGAATCGACACCTGCGACTGAAACGGAAAACACTCAACCACCAGCACCAGTTGCTGAAAATGGCAAAACTCAAGCAGTTGAAACAACAAATGGCAATGGTCAAAAACAAGAACCTGTACAAAAGGTAGGCAAAACGCTCTATTCGAGTAGTTTAAAACGTTTTCCTGATCGCGTTCGAATCAAGGCAAAAGAATGATTTAAAAAAAACTGTTCGATGATGATTTCTACACCGTTTACCCGTCTGATAAACAAATTATGTTGACAAATTATGTGTCCTGAGAACAGTTGATTGATTGTGCTTTTTGTTTTTCTTATTTCAATTATTTTCTTTTTCAGCCTGTTCATACAAGTGTACGAGTATTTCATCCACCTGGCGGCAGATCCAATGGTCCACTTTGGTAAACAGTGGACGAACATAATATCTAACAACAAAACATTCGACGCTTTTTTTTACAACAATAATTATTGTCTTGTGTTTTACTCATAACAGTACATTTCCACTAGCACTTCGTTCGTATGTTCTCTCATTTTTGTTTGTCTATTCCATTCTGCATAATCTCATGGTATTTTCTTTTTTTTTCTTCTTTCTTTCTCTTTTTTTACTATGATTTGAACAAAATACATCAGATATACACAATGATGATACGCTCGAGAAAGATATATTGTCTTACGACGACATCGTTCCTTCACTTTCAACATTCTCATTTAAAAAAATCTTCTCTTTCTTTTTTCGTTGTCTATCGATGGGCAAATCATCAGCTAAAAAACGACCTTTTTTTCGAAAAACAAAAACTCAAAAATCTTCATTCTCTTTCTTTAGATATGATAAAATTCGACTGCACAGAGAAAGAGAAAAGCATCTGACGAAGAAGAAGAAGAAAGAAAAAACCTATTTAATTTGTTTGTGTTTGTGTTCTTTTTGATTAAACTTCTTGCCGGTGACGAATGTACAAACGATAGATAGCGATGCTTTCAAACGGTGCATTAGACGGAGATCCATATGGTGTTTCACCATTTCAACAAGTAACCATCGAATAACAAATCATCATTCATCGGTTCTTTGTTTTTCAAGGGAAGAACATTTATGACACCACCACGTAATCCACCTGTCTATTTCAATAATCCAAGTTTTTCTCAACCATCAATGATGGCACGTGAAGGACCATTAGCTACTAATCTAAATGCTGCTAATAACAATAATTCTAACGCTTATCTAACTGATCTACATTCACATTCAGTACAAAGCAAATACGCACATGTGACGAAAAAACAACAACATCGAATGTTTCTAATCGTTTCGTTTTTTAGGCAAATAGTATGATGGGTGGATCACGTTTACCACATCTTGGTCCATTCAGTGGTCTAGGACCTGTTTCCAGTCATGGTATGTAGGCGTAAATTCTAGGCCATCTTGTGTGTGCATATATTATCTTGCTTGTGCATCTTTCAGTACGCAAAAGCTTACAAATGACAAGTATGAATCGTTCATTTTGATCGAAATACAAAAAAAAACGCAGAACAGCACCTATTTGCATGCTCATCGATTATTTTCCTCATTTGTCGAGCGTGTTTAAACATTTCGTTTTCTATGTCATTCTAGTGGATGCTGCAGCTGTCGATAATAATCAACGTATATCTCCGGAAAATAATTTGGATTTCTACGGTTATTCCCAAGCAACACCTTATAGTGTAAAAAATCGAACTGTTGTTGTTTTTTTTTTATTTATCTCTGGTTATTCGTTCGAATAGATGCAACAATTGACAGATGATGATTTACTAATAAGTGGCTCAGCAGATCGAGAAGAAAAAGAACGTACAGTCCCACCGGACATGTCCTTTGTTCGACAAGCACGACCGGATTTTGCATATTTCATGCAAGATGAGTTAAGGTACGATTTGCGATCGATAAACGATGCATTCGAATTTGATTTCTCGATTTTTCTCTCAAGAACTGAATTACTCAGACGAAATCAAATGTTAACAGCTTGTGCAAATCTTGATGTTGCTGGAGGTTTGATAACGAACTGACAATCGATGGTTATTCTCTTTGTCCTTTTCTTTTTCAAAGCAATGCCTGAACGAGTCGGTGATTATTATAATCTAATGCCACTCGATAGTAGTCAAGCTAATGTGCCTCATAAATCTCGTACATTTCGTTATCAAACAATAAGTTACAAAGCCACACATATTCGTACAAATGAGATACGTTATTTAAAACGAATTATGGGTATGAACGAGAAAGAAAAGCGAAGATTCATCTTGAATTTGTATATTTAAATGACGATTTAGGTTGTAAACTACCTACTGTACGTTCGTATGAAATAATCGAAGCTTGGAAAAAGATAAATCATGCGAATATTGTACAATTACGTGAAGTTTTTCTAACGAATGATTTCGAAGATGATCAACCATGTAAGAAAATAGACGAATTAAAATCGATTAAAACGACATTTTTGAATTCCTATTTAGCTATTGTCTTTGCTTATGATTATATTCCATGTTGTGAAACATTACAAAAACGTCATTTCAGTGCAAATAATAGTTTATTAAAAGGTTGGTCGAATCCGTATAATATCTCAGGAGAAGATCGACCATTTAGTGCTGGAAAAGGTAGAAAATTTTCATTTTTATGAAGTTGTTTTTTATTTGCTATTTTCGTTACAAGGAACAAGTCAAACAGGTCTATTAGCTGAATCATTAATTTGGGAATATGTCGTGCAAATATCTTCATTAATTCGAACGTTACATGCCGTTTCATTGTCCTGTCGTTGTTTACATTTGTCACGTATTCTCGTCGACGGTGATTCGAAAACAGGTCGATCGAAATCACGTATTTGGTTGAGTGGTGTCGGTATTGCCGATATACTCGAAGGAACAATCAATGGAACTATTCATCAACATATACAAAATGATTTGCAAGATTTCGGACGATTGATTTTAATGTTAGCCTGTAATTCAATTGTTGGCGCACAAAAAGAACATTTACAAACGTCATTAGAAATTGTTCAAAGAAGTTATTCACATGATCTGAAAAATTTAATCTTGTAAATCGTTGTTTTGTTTGAATTTCGTGTCTTATGCATATGTTTGTTTTTTAGACATTTTCTTCTACCATCGAATAATTTAAAACCAAAAAATATCAACGAATGTATGCCTATGATTGGAGCGAGATTTTATGCACATATTGATAATTTATATGTACGAGGAGATATTCTAGAAAATGAATTATCGAAAGTAAAAACATCTATTGATTTAAAACAAAAAAGTTTCATTCATTCTGCTTCTTCTTCAGGAACTTGACTGTAGTCGATTATTTCGATTGATTTGTAAATTAAATACACTCTTAGAACGACCTGAGTATATATTTTCTATTTGCAAAAGTTGGCAACTAAATTGATATTTGTTTTTTTTCTTCTCGTTTAGACATTCGATGAATCAAGCTTGGTCAGAAACGGGTGATCGTTATATCTTGAAACTCTTTCGAGATTTTATATTTCATTCGATTGGATTCGAAGGCGAACCAATTGTTGACATGGCACATATTATTCAGTGTTTAAATAAATTCGATGCTGGTTCACATGATAAAATCTGTTTAACATCACGTGACGAACAAAATGTTATCATTGTAAGTTATTCCGAATTACATCAAGCATTCGATCGTGCTTTTACGGAACTAATGAACTACGGAACGACAGGTACATCTTAGAGAAAAGTTTCTTTTTTCTTTTTGTTTGTTTGCCTGTTTGTATATACCAACAAAGTTCGATTTTAATGTGGTTAACACTTTCTATGGATGACAAAAGATGAAATTCTCTCTATGTATGCGTGTGTGTTGTCTGTTTTAACCTTATACTCTATAAAAACACAAAGAACCAAAAGTATTGGTGTAGTTCAAACTTGTTCTTTCTTTTTTTTCGTTCTTTCTTTCTTTCTTTCGTCTCTTTCTTTTTTTTGCTGTTCAATATGTAACATTCAATTTTTTTCCTCTTTTTTTCAAGAAACTAAATAAACAAAAAAACAAGAAAATGTCTTCTAATGGAATCAGGAATTGAGTGATGGTGAAAATATACTTGCCATTTCGATTGAAAGAGAGAGAGACGAATGACAGACTCAGGAGAACGAATACTTCCGTTGCCTTATCTACCAACTTATATCGCACGGTGAGTTTCGAAAGAAAGACTAATTGGAAAGCAAAGGTTGTTTGTTTTTGTCAGTCGACCGAAACAAGTTCAATATGAACCAAAAAGTTTCAATTCGATATTTGCAAATAATTGGCAAAAAGCATGGACTAATTATTCGAAAAAACATCAAAATGTCTTCGGTTCACCGTATATCGATGTTGATCTAGATTCTGTTTCGACTCTACCGAAAGAATATGATACTTATAAATCATGGTATCAACCTCAATATGATCTCAATTCGCTTGTAAATGAGTTTATTAGAAACATTTCGTTTATATGTAATTGAATATATTTCGTAGGATCTATTCAATCAAACTCGTCCATATACTGTACCGAATCATACAACGTAAAAGAAAATTTTTTTGTATTACGTAATTTTTTTCTTGTAATTCGATTAGACAAACGAGCGAGAAATGGTCTCGATTTCTTGATGAATATCCTGATCGTTTTCAAATCAATTATCCTTTACCAAACGATGAAACTGTTGTTTATCAACCGAATCGACCTGGTCGTTATCCTGTACAAATTGATTTTCTTTTCTCTATTCGATTGATTATTTATATGCTTGTTTCTTTTGTAGTATAATTTCAATCCGAATACTTCAAATGTCTATTCAGGATTAACAAATCCGATTCATCCTGTTAGCAATCCATTTCGAAACAATCAAAGTAAACAAAAATCCATGGTTGCTCATCCGATTTGGCTACCGTATGGTACAACGCCACGTCATGATCAAAAGCCCAAATCAAAAAAATAGAAAAACTTTTGATTCTTTTCTGACATATATTTTCAAATAAATATAAAATTGCTCTTCTAGAAATGATTATTGCATGAACATTGTCCAGTTGTATAAAAATGATGAAATTTATGCGCGTCTCGGACGATTATCTCACATTGACATATAGCAGCTATTAATTTTGTTACAGCATCTATAAATCATTTGTAATTTTCTACAGCAAAATAGAAAAATAACTTACGACAATCTCCACATATGCGAAGATTTTTCGTCAGTTGAATCTGTTTTGCATGTGAATCTATTACGAAGTTCCAAGCTATTGCTAATCTTTCTGAATGTCCACATAGGATTGACTCGGTAGTTTCATTTTCGTCGATTGGTTTTGTGATCCAACTGGGATCGTATTCATATCCGTGATCGATAATTTCTTGAGATATTTTCTTTGATTCTGCATAGATTTTCTCTGATTGTGGATGTGATCGATCATGAGCACGGAATGTCTGAAGAATTGAACGATTTAATTTACAATTATTCACATTGAACAGCACTCACAAAAAGCTGTCCATTAATCTCCGTCTAGCATAAACCAATTTTTTTTTCTCAAACCATTTTCGAACAGTTTCTTTCTGAAATCGAACGATTTTTCCGTATCACCTGTCGATGCAGACATATTCGAAAGCAAAATCGAAGCTGACATCATTCGATTCTGAAGTTGTGAAAAATTCAATTGAATTCGTTGAAATGTTTTTTTCTGATAGTTCTCTATTTTTACTATTTCGTGCGGCTGATAGAAGTGCAGCTAAATATAAGAAAGTATTTTGTTTATAGAATAAATTTTCAAGTCAATTTACTTAACATTGAGGCCGATAGTGCATGATGCGATTCAAATTCTTTTATTAATTGTTCTGCTTCATCAAAATGAAATGTTCGACCCAAACAATCAACCATCGTCGAATAAACCTTCTCAGTTTTATTACTAATCGTCGAAAATATCGAACGAGCTGTATTCACTAATCCTGTGTGTGAGCATGCATTCAATACACAAACATATGTTTCTTCGAATAAATTCTATTCGATCGTATACTCATTGATGTAAATGCAATTCGATCAGGTTGAGTCATAGAATGAAAGATTTCTTCGGCTTTGTTTACACAAGCTGACTTTCCCTAGAATAATTTCATTGTAAAAGAACAAAATCAAATCTAACTTTCTTCTTTCACTCACCCACGTATCGATCAGTGCATTCTGTATATGAGAATTCGTTAATGTATCAGCTGGAATTTGCTCAACTATCGATTTCGATATGGATGAAATTCCCAAATGTGAACAAGCTTTGATTCAAAGCAAATAAGTGCCTACATCTGCTTCGATGCGATTCTCTATCTTCATTAGAACTAATGTTTGGTTTGTTGGCACATGTGAACAAGCATTAAAGAATAAAACAAACAACTTCATCGGGATTCGAAATTTGTGAAAATAGATTAATCACTTCGTTGAATAAACGATTGTTGATTAGACCTATCCAAATCTAACAATTGAATTCGCAATGTATTTTAACTAAGCACTAACCTTTCATAAATGAACCATAGTTATCAAGTGTCTTTTTTTCAATTTGACTAAATATCTCTCGAGCACGATCAACATCTCCGGATTGCACTAAATTATATCTCGATGTACGTAAATATCAATCAAATGAAACTATTTTTTACTGAACAGATCGATCAGTGATGATAATGCAAAAGAATTTTTATGTATTTGATCCATATTGAAAATCTTTTAAATTCGATGCAGATTTCAATGCTTGAACTATCGCAAAATCTGTTATCATCTTTGGATTTTTTCGTTGATAATCACGAAATAAATCAAGTGCTTGTTGAAATTGTTTTTTCTCATTGAATTTTTTTATTTCATTTGCTAGATTATGAACAAATCTCATCGAACAAATTCGCCATTGAACGGCAATATATGTAGTTTTTAAAAACATCTTTATACGATAGATAAATTAGTCAAACAAACGAACGATGAGGTGAACTAGTAAAACCAATAGAAAATATCAAATAGATGACACTTTGAATCAAATACGAAAGATAGCAGATCTTGTTTATATCGAGGATTTAATATAACATGTGATGATATGTCTATAGCAAATAGTTAGAGGATATTGTCTTCTACCAAAAGGTCGTCTTCGCTTTTCTAATATCTCATCAAGATTTTCTCCCTCCTGCTGTGTTTTCTCTTCGGATAGATTGTACGGAGAGAGAGAGAAAAAGAAGGAGAAAGAAGAAGAAGCGATGTTAGCAATCGTCGGCGAGAAAATATTGTTTATACACATTTGTTATTTTTCTATTTCATCATCTGAACAGGAAAGCAAACGTCAGAGATAACTGTACAACATCCTCATTCATTCTCAGACTATTTATCTACGACGATTGGTTCTATTTCTCGAGAGCGATAAATTATTCCGGCATATCGATTTTCTGTTCTGAATCATTTTTTTTCCAATAAGATATCGCTTGATTCATCATGTCCTTGCTACACAAAGATACAACTTTAACAAGTAAGAAAATCTCTTCTCGTTTTTCTTTTATTGAATTGAAATGACGAACAAAAATAATAATATAATATTAATAATTAGAAATATTTGTTGGCGGATTACCGTATCATACAACTGATGATACATTACGGAAATTTTTCGAACGTTTCGGCGAAATTGAAGAAGCTGTTGTATGTGTTTCGATTGTTTATCAGGAAGAAAACTAATAGATCATTGATTTTCTTCTTCATATTCAGGTTATTACTGATCGACAGACAGGCAAATCGCGTGGCTACGGATTTGTAAGTTAAACTAGATCCTAATCCGATCGATATTATTTTTCATATTGATGTGTGAACAATGGATTAAGTATTATTGCTTTTTTTTCCTCATTGAAAGGTGACAATGTCGAATCAAGAAGCAGCTAGTTTAGCAACACGAGAGCCGAATCCAGTCATTGATGGCCGAAAAGCTAATGTTAATTTAGCATATCTTGGTGCCAAGCCACGTGCTATTCCGACAGCTGCTGGTAAGACAAGTTTATCGATAGGAAAAGACAAAAAAATCAAAAGACAGAATTAATTTGATACATTCCTCACACACACACACACACTCTCTCTCTCTACTCATTAATTGTAGTCCAAGCAGCATGAGAAAGAGAGAGACAAAAACAAACTAAAGACTAGATTTGTAAGTGATTATTCGACTGCTGGATGATTTTGTCTTTGTTGTTTGTTTTCTGTTGTGGTATTAGTGTTCTCATTGCTTGAATGTGAGAATAATTAACCTTGAAAAAAACAACGAATTGAAGATTTCTGTCTGTTTTTCTTCTTTGAATCAAATGAATTATTCTTTATCTTTTTTCAATAGGTTTAATTCCACTTCAGCTATCGGGCGGTTATCCAACAACTCTACCAGCTACCTATGGGTACGTTGAAACATTTTAATTCCCTCGAGCAATAAAGAGAAAAAAAGAAGAGAAGGAAAAGCAACTTTTCACTTAACTGATGACATATTCTGATAAACAAATGATATATTTTCTCTTTCTCCCATCTGTTCCATCTGGATAATATACTCATCATTGACTTCGACTTCTTCTTTTTCTTCATTCAAGTATTCAACCTCTTTATTATCCTCAATCAGCAACATCAACACCATCAACAGCACTATTAACATCAGCATCAACACAAACAACAAGTACACCAACATACTATGAATTAGCGTATACAACGCCGACAAATCTCGAACAAGCCTCGTATATTTATACGACACCATCAGGTCAAACATTTTCTTATGCAACATTAGCAACTCAACAGCAAACATTTCCAGCCGATATTTATTCGACAAAATATCTTCTTGATGACCCAAATATCATAATCGAACGTGATAGTCACCAACGTTCGACGACTGGTTGGTAATTGACTTTCACGCGACGACGATCAAAAAGAGAAAAACATCGAATAAAAAAAGAAAACTGCTTTTCATCAAATTTAGCTTGTCATACGTTTGCAAAAAAATAAATAAATTATGTTTAAGTTAAGAATATAAGTTACCTATGATTTTGTTTTTATTTACGAAGGTCGAGGCTAAGTCACTCGAGTGTGACGAGTAGTTTGATCGATTTTTTGTTTGTTGTTTTTCTCTGCTAATAATCAAATCATAACATGGGACAACCGGGATCGAAAACAGCTTCAGGTGCATCGTTCGATCAAACAAGGTCCGTCTCAGCATCGCCGGATAATCGAAAGAAAAACTCATCGAATACTCAAACAGCATCAACGAATGATTCAGCTCAATTTGTTGAAAATATTGTTCTCTGTTGGTTAGATGCATCATCAGATAAAGTCAACGATACAAATAAACGAACGTTGAACAATTTTCGTCGAGCAGCAAATATTGTTCAAACATTTACGGATCTCGACAGATGTTTCGATTTTCTTCAATCAGTCAAGAATACACAAATTCTCTTCGTTGTTTCGGGTTCATTTGGTCCACAGATCGTTCCACGTATTGTGGACTTCGAACAAATCTATTCGATTTATATTTTCTGTGGTAATAAAGCCAATCATATCGAATGGACGAAACCGTACAAAAAAATCAAAGGTATTCATACGCAAATCAAAGATTTAACTGAATCATTACGATATGATGCAAATAAATATGATAAAAGTTTGACAGCATTCAGCATTCTTCCACCGGGACCAATAACTGAACTCAATGCAGCCAATCGAAATTTTCTCTATTTACAAATCTTGAAAAATCTCATCTTAGAAGCAACGTTTGACAAAAAATTTCGTCAAGATTTTATGACTTACTGTCGAGATTTCTATTCGACTAATGATTATCAATTGAAAATTATCAGTACATTCGAAGAAAATTATCAATTACATTCGCCAATTTGGTGGTATACGAGAAGATGTTTCATCTATCACATGTTACGCAATAGTTTTGCGAAAATTAACTTTGAAATTATGTATAAATTCGCTTTTTTTATTCGAGACTTACATCGTGATATAAAGAAAAGTTATTTACAAACGCATCATCATCAACACAATCCAATACGTGTCTATCGTTCAGCAACAATAACGCCTGAACAATATCGAAATCTCGAACAGAACAGTGATGGTTTACTTTCGTTCGATGATTTCGTTTTGACAACACTCGAACGAAGTACAGCTTTGAAATTTGCACAAAAACTTCGTGAAGATGAAAAATCAATTGCAATTCTATTCAAAATCAATATTGATCCATTGAAATCATCGATACCATTCATTGCATTGAATAATTTAGATTATCTATCCGATGCCGAAGGTGACATCTTCTTGTCAATGAATACCATCTTTCGAATTGATCTCATTGAAAGACTCTTCGATCGGCTCTACGAAGTTACACTTGCACCTGTCACATCGAAAGATGAACAAATCGTACGACTCGTTAGTTTCATGCAAAATGTTACACAAGGCTCGTCAGCTTTGTATAAATTAAGTAAATTTATGCTTGAAGTTAAACAATACAATCAAGCCGAACATATGTATAAGTATATTCTTAATCAACTCGATGACAGTCAACGTGAACAACGTATATTTCTTCATCATGAACTTGGTTATGTTTGTGATTTGAAAAATGATCTCGCAAATGCACTTCAATATTATCAACAAACAATCAGTTTAACTGAGAAATATCTTTCACCAAATCATCCGACGCTATTTTTAACCTATCTCAATCTTGCTAATACTCTACAAAAACAAGGCAATCTGAGTAAAGCTCAAGATCAATGTCAATTGGCATTGAATATTCCGCAAACCAACGAGCCAAATATTCTTCTTGTTCACAATACATTAGCGTTGATTTATCAACAACAGAAAAAATCTCGTGAAGCTGAGAAAACACTCGAACAAGCAATTGAAACCTGTCGTAAAGACTATCCATCGGCTTATTCAATTCTAGCTGATATGAATCACAATTTGGCAAATTTATATTTTAATAAACAAGATTATTCGAAAGCAATCAAATATTATGAACGTGCTATAAAATGTGATGATAAAACCGTGCCAATCAATCATTCAGGATCGGCGTTAACTTATTTCAATCTTGCAACTGCATGTGAACGATTAAATGAACATGGTAAAGCAGTTGATTATGCTCAAAAATCAACAGATAAAGCTCGATTTATCTACGGAAATAATCACAAGGAAACGAAAGAAAATCTTCAATATCTCGAACAACTAACAGCTTCAACAGCCGAAGTCATGAAATTATAAAAACTTCTTCTTTTTCGTGATGATTCATTGACTATTTTCATTGGTTCGTTCTTTTTCTTTCTTTTTCTAACTCCATACAACATTGTCATTAAATAAAATGCATTAATATGTCATCTGATCTAAACGAATCGTTTTTTTTTCATCATAAATACACAATAGGTTCTAAAGTCATCAGAAATTCGAGAGATTTTTGTTTTGTTTTTTCGTTTCATTTCAGATTAGTTTGTGTTTGTTTGTTTGTTAGCCCTTTATTTCCGTTTGTCAAATCATGGAAATTGATTGACGACAAAATAAAATTCATATAAACGATTACAACTGATTTTCAACGAAATAACAAAACAAGTCAAACTATGCCGAAACCAGGTAGAGAAAAAAACTCAAATGTTGATTTATTATTATTATTTCTTCGTCTAGCTATTGCACGAACAATTCAAGCTAAGAAACGTCGACCAAAAAATGCGGGAAAACCACGACCACCGAGAGATTTACTTCAAAAAAAATTGTAGATTTCAATATCTGTTCTGTTTTGAAAGCAAAAAATCCGATTATTTTCGTTGTTTTTTGCCTTAGAAACAATCCAAATCTTGATTCTCCTGTTCCAGAAAATGCTCAAATTCCTCAATCAGATTCATCATTTACAGTGTCGAGTTCGGGTGGTTTATCATCCAGTGTACCGCTTGCACAAAGGTATATTCGATCTTTGAATCGATTGAAATTTTCGAATTTCTAATCATTATTAGACTTCTACCGCCGAATGAACATATTCTTGAAGATAATAATGGTCATCAAACTCAACCGATCAATGGAGGTGATGCTGGAAGTGATAATGAAGAAGGCGATGAAGGCGGTGAAACACATGATATTCGTGGTTCCGATGATGACGAACAAGAAGACCCAAAAGATTATTGTAAAGGTGGCTATCATCCAGTTACAATCGGTTCGACATTCAATCAACGTTATCATGTGATTAGAAAATTAGGTTGGGGACATTTTTCAACTGTTTGGCTATGTTGGGATCGTAAATCATCGCGATTTGTTGCGATGAAAGTTGTTAAAAGTGCCAAACATTATACTGAAACAGCGTTAGATGAAATCAAATTATTAACTAATGTTCGAGAAAGTGATCCCAATGATCCCTATCGATTGAAATGTGTTCAATTATTGGATGATTTTAAAGTTGCTGGCATCAATGGTACACATGTTTGTATGGTGTTCGAAGTTCTCGGACATAATCTATTGAAATTAATTATTCGTTCGAATTATCGTGGCATACCAATTGCAAATGTGAAAGCAATTACGAAACAAGTTCTTCAAGGTTTAGATTATCTACATCGAAAATGTCAGATTATTCATACGGATGTATGTCGATTTGTTCTTTTGTTGTTGTATTTCGAATTGTTGGGTTTTATTTCGAATTAGATCAAACCAGAAAATGTTCTCATGTGTGTCGACGAAGAACACATACGAGCATTAGCTGCTCAAGCTGCCGAATGGCATAAACTCGGTGTAACACCATTAGGCTCGGCTGGTAGAAGATTTGATTTTGTTTTTTGATTGATTATTTGACTTTGTTTTTTGTTAGTCGCAACAACACATATCGTGAATAAGCCAGATTTAAAATCTATGTCGAAAAATAAGAAAAAGAAATTGAAAAAGAAAGAAAAACAAAAACAGAAAACACTCGAATTAACTCAGCAACAAATTCAAGTAAGAAAACAGAATCATTGTTCGATAACACAAGACAAAACATTCGATTTGTGATTTGTAGGATGCAGAAAAACAAAAACAGAATCTTCTCAATTTAAATAAACTATCAATTAGTGAAGATAATGAAGTTGCAACGAACGGTCATAAACCAAATTCAATCGAAGATAGTGACGAGGAAAATCCAACTGAAGAAGCGCCATCAGCTGCTACTACTGCTACTACTGATGCGGCGGCGGCCACAACAGAAAGCGATGAAACTAAGCCAACGGACGAGAGTCAACCGGATCCGATTAACAGACGTAAGACGAAATATTTGTCGGAAATTAGGTTTATGGTAACTTTTTCCTTCTACTTTTAGCTCGACCAATGGCTGAACGAATGCCGAATCCTGTGTTTGAAGTTGTACCTGAAGAATTTTTTCAAGTTAAAATTGCTGATCTTGGAAATGCCTGTTGGACGGTAAAGATTTCTTATAAATTTAAAGAGAAAATACGAATTTTTTCTTTATTCAGTATCAACATTTTACTGAAGATATTCAAACTCGACAATATCGTTCACTTGAAGTTATTCTCGGTGCAGGTTATGATGCATCGGCTGATATCTGGAGTCTTGCTTGTATGGCCTTTGAATTAGCAACAGGCGATTATCTATTCGAACCACATAGTGGAGAAGATTACAGTCGAGATGAAGATCACATTGCACATATTATCGAATTGTTAGGTTCGATTCCACCTGAAATCGCACATTCAGGTCGTTATTCGAAAGAATATTTTAACAAACGAGGACAATTAAGAAATATCAAACAGTTGAAACCCTGGGATTTGTATCATGTTTTAACTGACAAATATAAATGGCCACCGTATGAAGCACTTGAATTTACACATTTTCTCGAGCCAATGCTTCACTATGATGTCAATCAACGTGCAACAGCAGCTGAATGTTTAATGAATCCATGGATAACAGGCGAACCATTGTTTGTGAATTCGCCTGATGCTCTCATGTATTCCGAACAATTTGCTTATGATAATAGTAACGAACATAGTCCATCGGTAAATGCAACTGGTGCTATGAGTTTTGAATTACAAAATGCATTGGCTACGGCTGCTGCTGGACATGGCCTTCGAGGATTTATTCCCGCTGAATTAGGCGAAGGCGATTTGTCTGAAGATTACGATGATATTGATGATGATGATGATGATGATGAACAATCAAATGATGATGAAAGTAGTCAAGGTGATATTGAGGAATGAGACAATGACTGGTGATAAATCTTTCATTTATGTCATTGATATTGCAAACATCATCTGTCTTACAATGAAATCTAAACTAGAGTGGCCATGTTTTCATTTTTTTTGTTCATTTGTTGTTCTTTCTTTTTTTCTTCTTCTTCTTCTTCTTCTTTTGCCTCTCTTTTCGTTTGCATGTATGTTTATAAAACAGTGTTTGCAAAATCATTCCTTTAACTTTCAAAAAAAAATCAAGAGCGTGTAACAATTTATGAGATCATTGTACATTTAGAGCAACTTATTTAGGTATTCCTGCACTTCTCACATACGTAACCCTTTCAAAATTATCTCTCGTGTTTTTTCTCTCTCTTCATAATAAACATTTTTTTTTGTCCTTTTCTCTTTTCTTTTGGTTTCTTCTTGTTTAACTTTCACTTCAACATTACTTTTTCTTGTGTGCACGCACTGAAAATACACACATTCTTTTTTTTGTGTTACAAACAAACAACAATAACAACCACCACCACGACGATCGATTCCCATGACACATGAAATTTTCAGGCAATTATTTGCGCTCGATATACTTTCTTCTATCATGTTTTCCCTTCTTCTTCTTCTAAAGATCTCATCATCTTTCAAATAAAGAAAAGAAACAAACATGTTTTCTGTCTAAAATAACTATGAAGTAAATAGATGTTGCTAGGACAATTGTTTTTTGGCGTCTATCGACGAGACGTCTTACAAAAACATTCCTACTTGTCGAAATTGTACAAAAAAATAAAAGGAAGAGAGAAAAAAAAGAGAACAAGCAACGTCAGATGTGACGTTGTGATTCAAATTCTGCATTTAGTAGAACGTAGAAATGGGTGACAGAGCTGTCTATATAGTTAACGTTAATGGCGAACAACATCGACGACCAGCAACTAATCCTTATATGCCCATGCATAAAATAAAAAAAGAAATTCAGGCAGCTTATCAATTAGATTATGAGTTTGATTTATATTATAAAGGCTCGAAAGTTTTAGAAACAAGTTCATTAGATGAAAATTGTTTCGATGATGAAACACCATTGAAAGTCGTTCCACGATCATCTGTACGACCGACAAAACTTCTGCAACAATCTCCTCGTCTAACAACTATATATAAAGTACCTTCACGCGATAGTGTTTTCGACGAAATTATTGAAGATGAAACCGAAACTATTTGTCAAAGTTCAATTGTTTCAAATGATAATTTCCAATGGAAATCGCCTGTTATTGCTCGTCATCCAATGGTAAGATCCGTTGATGAAGAAGAACTTCATTTGAGTCCAAAACTATCAGCTCGAAGAGCAATGTTGCCAATTGAAATACCTGTCGATGAAACACTCAATGGTTTACCAATGATGGCAAGTCATTCACGAAGGAATCGTTTTCGAAGTTGTTCACCTGTTCGTCATCCAACAACTTTCACTATATCAGTCTCCATGAATTCACCGGTATCTGTACGAAAGAATTCAGCCATTCGAACTGAATCCAAAGAACGATTGGACAGAAATCGATTGCCAATTGGGTCATCGAATGAAACATCGGGATACGATTCATCGACTAGTAGTCGAAGTTCATCACCGGATCTTTTAGATTTTACTATCATGGTTCCTGCAGCGAATCGAGACATGCCCAAAAGAACTTCTGCTTCATCAACACAAATGCCTATTCAAGTTCGAACACTCGACGATGTTTATTCATTGAGTCTGACTCCGGAAACAGCACTTGGACAATTACATAATCTCATGAAACAACAATTGAAACAATCGAGTCAGCCCAATAAATATTCCAATCGAACACATCGGCTACTTTTTTTTAATCATCGTATGCATATCTTTAAAAATATCGATATCGACAACGAACGAATCGATACAATTATCAAACTAAAAACTCAACATCACGAATCGATTCCAATCGAAGATACACCGGATTTCTTTGTCTATGCATTGCCAAAGCAATTATACGAGAATATGTACATTTTCGAAAAAGATCCAATACGAATATTTGATAATTCATTTTGGTGGCAATCACATTCTCAAGTCGAACAAATACCAATTGCTCAAAGTACATTACTCAGTACACTCTACGTTGTCTATCAATATTTTCGTCGTCCTCCACTCAATGAAAAAGCAACACGACGAGCATTAGAAATTCAATTTATGCTTTATCTAAGAAAATACTTATTTCCACCTGCATTTCAAGCTATGAAACATATGTTAATTCGTCAATTGTTTGCGTTCGAAAAAGTCATTCTCATCGATGGATTACTTCATCTTCTCGCACAATTTTGTCCATCATCGATCGATAAAAATCTTCTTGGCATCTACACACCACATTTATTCTCATGGTTATTCGAACAAAGTCGAAATGAAATGGAAACCTGTGATGGTTTTCTCAAATTCGATCTTATACGTTATTCAAGTAATGCAAATCACCATTTCATCAATGATCCCGTAGTTATTCATGATCTTGATCATGATCAAAACGTTCTATATGAATTTCACGAAGCTGAACGATATAAAAATGTAACACGTAATGTCGATCTATTTTCTCTGATTAAATATCTGCTCAATCCAAGACAAACTGAACCGTATGATATCGATACATATACAATCGATACATGGGGATGTCATTGCATGGAGACAATAGTTCGTTTAACTGAAATCGAAATATCGAAACTCGAAGATGTGATGTCTCGTGTCTATCGATCATTTACTCTATTGATTCGAAATACTTTAGAGAACAGTGATGTTCGAGATCAATTAATACTCGTTAATAATAAACAAGTTGGCATTTGTTTTAAACGTTGTCAACGTATCAAAGCCAATGGCATGCTGGATCAAGATTTGCAATGTTTTATGCCTGCAGATCCATTGCATTCAGGTATTGTTACTTTGAATACATCGGATGTATTCGAAGTCGAAAACGGACGACCTGATCCACTTATTCCAAATTCATTACGATCCAATCTTCAGATGGTATCAAAACCCATTGTATCCGTTTCACCGATTGAACAAATCACAGTTATTCTATTGGATATTAGTGATTCAATGTTTCAGAAACGAACTGGAAAAAATAATAAATCATGCCGACGTTTCATCGACATTAGCATCAATATGTTGAGATTATTAAGTAAAAATCTACATCGTCAAGCTCGTTCACATGCTATTGGACTAATTCTCTTTGGTCAAGATGTTCTAACTCATTGTCCAATAACCACGGATATCGATGAATTCGAACGAGCTATTCATCGAATTCCTAAACGTGGTCAACCATGGACGAGTATGTACGATGCGATTAATACTGGTTTTGATAGTATCAATCAATATGAATCGAAACATTCAGTAACGTCAGATTGCGAGAAATTAATTATTTGTATTACCGATGGAATTAATAATCGTGGTTCATTGACACTTAGACAGTTGAAAGAAAAACGACGTCGATTACCTGTTGTGATCGATTTGATTTTCTTTGGATCACAAATCATAGCATCCTATACTGAACAACAGAGACAGAGTATTGTTGGTTTTCGACGATTTTGTAATGAAACTCGTGGTATTATCTATCGAAATTCGTCGGATGATCCACTTGATCTCGCAGGTATCTTCGATCAGGAAGCTGTTCTTTGGTTAAAAGCACGAGAACGAAAAACTACATTCGGTGGTGATATTGGCGCATCAGTGAGTCATCCATCAGCGAAATATCCCGATAGATTATATCAACCAGCAGTTCGTGTACGTATGCCACAAAAATTCAATAATGAATCACATCAAGGAACAGATTTTTACATGCGTCTACAAGATGAAGTCAACAATATTGTTCGTAAACAAATCGAAAATATTCAGTTATACATCTGTCGAAGACAAGATGGTCAATTAGATTATACATTTTGGAAAATACTTCTACAAGTATAAATAAATTCTTTTTATAATCATTTATCTGGTTATGTATCGTTCTAGGGTCCAACCGGTTCACTCTATGCTAAAAGCGTTTGGGTACTTTATATTCAATTTTCAGATGATTATCCAATCGTCCCGCCTATCGTTCGTTTTCACACGCCTATCTTTCATCTTAATGTCTTTGCTGATGGACATATCTCTCATCATTTATTCGATATAAGCTGGTCGACGACAATCAGTATGGTGGAAATTTTTCGAATGCTAAATGAATTTCTCATTGAACCAGATGTTCGTAATGCAGTTTCCGATGAATACATTCAATTATATAAAGAACATTTTGCTGATTATAAATCACGTGTATCGAAATATTGCAAAGATTACGCTTCGAAATCAATGAGCCGACTCAAAATCGATTATCATCTGGAAGATCTCTAGTTAATGAAGCAAAATCCAAAGCCATTCTTTAGTCAGTTATGTTATAGCTCTGTTTTTTTTTCCTCTTTAAATATATTTGTAAAAAGAAACATGACATGTCATTTTCTTTTGGTGAATCTTACATATGAATCAAGAAAATTTGTTTGTGAAAAAAAAAATCATCAAAGAAATGCAAAGAGAAATATTAATATGTATATGTATGTATATAATTAACTTGAAAAGAAAAGAAAATGAACGAAATCTATCGTTGTCTACGTGATACGGTCTGCAAAAGTTCGACAGGAATGGGAAAAACAATGGTTGAATTTCTTTCGGCAGCAATTTGTGTTAATGTTTGTAAATATCTTAATTGCATTGCAATTGGTGATTCATTGATAATATCACCAGCTTCTTTTAAACTACGACTAGCTTTCATTTCACCCTCAGCAGCTATGATCTTGGCGCGTGCATCTCGTGATGCTTCAGCTTCGGCAGCCATTGCTTTCTGTAATGCGATGGGTAAACGAACATCTTTGACTTCGACACGTTCGACTTTAACACCCCAAGGATCAGTAGCATCATCTAGACTAGTCTAAAATCACGAAGAAAAATAAATGTCATTGATTATCATCATTAGCTCACTTGAATAACATTATCAATTTTATCTCGTTCGGCAAGAATTTCTTGCAATGTCTTCGTGCCCAAGACCTAGAATAGAATTGAATATATCGAAAATAGAATCTTGAAATTTCGTTTACATTTCTTAATGTTGTTGCAGCTAAAAGTTTCGTTGATTTAGCAGCATCTTCAACATTTGTTATTGAAATAACTGCATTAAATATTCGAAAGTAAACAACAGCATCGACTGCAACTGTGACGCTATCTTTCGTGAGAATTTCCTGTGGTGGAACATCGAAAGTAACTGTTCGAAGATCAACTTTACTATATGTATCAACACATGGTAAAATAAAGAAAAGTCCAGGACCTAGATAATCAAATTTTGAAGGTAATCCAAGAATAGAAAATATATATTGAGTCTGTCTATCTGTCTGGATTATCAAACATCTGCATTTCTCATCTGTTCTTATCCGACTAATTTAATAAATATCAAGAACACGAATAATGTTTGTTTGCAGAATATCTTAACGTGAAAATCAAATCATTATCTTTTTGGTAAACAAATGATTTCTTTTCCTTTTAATTTATTATAATTCAAGGTAATTCGACTTACCACGTGCACCATTTGCTAGAATACGGCCAAGACGAAAGATAACTGCTCGTTCATATTCTTGTACAACCTTCAATGTTTGTTTTTTTTTGTGTTATCATTATGTTAAGAAATAAATTCAAAGTATGTTTTTCTTACTTTAAGGCAGAAACAAAGAGAAAATGGAAATGTGACAATGACAAGTAAATAACTGAGGATAATAAGAACGCCATAGCAATATCCAGATCGTTCACGTTTGTCTTTGAGATCTAAAGAATATTTATATTTTCAATTAGTTTGAATTGTTCAATTGTTACCATATAATCCCCAATGATGTCGACTCATTGGGACTGAATATCGATCCATCGGAATTCTCTTAGTATACAAATGAATGCAAACAAGTTCGACTCTCTCTCTCGTTTCTCAATATCAACAATTTGTTATTCTAATTGACAAAACGTGCATATTTTGCCATATATAAATCTTTCATAGTCCAAGCTCAGTAGCATACATCGATACATATTTCTAAAGTTCACCAAATATCATTCCGGTAAATGTCAATATTGGAATTGATATTGTTTTTCTCTCAGTATGATATAATTACTTGATTGTTTCCTTTTTTCGTGTGTGTGTATATGTGTGCTTTCTGTCTCTATCACTTTCTCATTAAGGCTAGCAGAAAAAAACGCAAGGAGAAGAGTACTCAATAAAAAAAAAAAGTAGCCTCGATATCAATCTCGTTCGTTCTTTCAGCTAGATTATGATATTAGCTTTATGCTTTTATTACAAGCGATCAGCCGTAAAATCAGCTTCGAGAGACATGATAAAAATGTTAGAATATCATCTGAAAAAAGCTCGACAAGGTTATCTGTCAGAGATAAATTGTATTTTATGCGTGATAGTCGAAGTCAACAGACAAAATATCACATCACAATAGTTCTATTCATCATTTTTGTTTTGTGTATATAAGCGAAAAGAAAAACTGAATTGATTAATTAAACTGTTTCCTTATACATACCATCGGTATTTCGACGTTTAAATGTTTGAGGTGGAATGAGAAATGAGTTTCTTGATAAACGTCGTGCCATGTTGTCAGTTCGTTGCGGTGGTTGTAACATTGGTGTTAAATATTCATCAGCCGTTATAGAACCAAATTGTGTTCGATAAACATCAGGTCTTGTCGAAGTTCGTCGTAAACCGTATTGAGCAGAATAATTGAAACCACTCGAAGCACCGCCTATTTCTGCATCGAGCATTGATGTATCGAGCATTTCATATATGAAAGTTATAAATATAAACCAACGATTTCTCGTCGATTGTTTGCGTTTATAGATAATTTAATGTATGTCTATGAAGTTGTTGACAAGCGCATATTTATTTCCCCTCCTACGATGTTTCTTCTATTGGAATGCTGTCGTCACCTGATCCCGTGAGAATATTTTTTCATGTACTTAGTCTATCTAAAAGAGAATTAAGATATTATTTTCCACGGTCAGTTCAGTCGACAAGAACGACGGTCGGTTTCTTTGTGTTGATTGACAACTTACTAAACAAATGGTTGAAAGATAAAGAAAGAAAGAAAGAAAGAAACTATGGGTAAATATGCAGGAGAAGATATTACTAAAAGTAGTCGCTAATTTTTCTTCTATCTCTCTTCTTATATCTATTTCCTGATCTTCCTTTTGCTTGTTTTTGATTATGCTTGCTAATCGACTTGTCAAAACTTTCTCTCTTGATGAAGAGAGAAGAAGAAAGAGAGAAAGAGAGACAGAACGAAGGAAGGAGATGATTATCATCATCATCATCATCATCGATATTTGGATCTAATAGTTAAATTAACTCAAATTCAATTAGATCATCGTCAAGATACTCTGAGAATAATTGAAAATATAGCGTTTTTCTTCATGATTTGCACTTGATTAATCAAGTAGTCGAATTATTTATTAAATAAATTCAAATCTTTACAAATGAATGAATCACATCAATTTTCTCTTGATTAAAATATCTACAATGCGAAGAAGTATTTCCGTATTTGTTTCCGTTTACGAAACTCTCTTCAATGTGTCATTGACAATGTTAGATTAATCAATAAAATAATAGTTCTTATCTATTGTTTAATTATTATAGCGTACAAATATCTTTTGACTTCATCGATTCTCAAGGCAACGATTGTTTCGTCTCGAGAAAAAAATATAATGAAAAAACATCGAAATGTTCAAACGTTGATCGCAACGAGTTGCTGTTCTGCCTATTTTCTTTTATTGACCCTCCGGCTATTAATAAACGATTTCTATGGATGCAAAGCACACAATCAATGTTGATGTGTTCGAACAAAGCAAAACAGAAATTTATATTTTGAAAGAAAATGCTCGGCTCTGAGGTAGACAGATGAATAAAAAGAAGAAAAACAACCTATCAGCTAATTAATTTGTGTGTTTATTTTTTTTTCTAATTCCCTATAGAGTTTAAATGATATTGTCGAAGAACCGACCGTATCCGAATGGGGCGAAGATCATTTTATTGATGATGAATTTGATGATGATCTCGAATTGAAATCAACTGCTGGTCTAACTCAACAGAATCTAGCCAGTCGACCGGGAACAACAGCATCGAGTATTTCACAACCACGAAATGAAAGCAGACGAAATCGATCGAAATACACACCACAGTCAATACTCGGTTATAGTGCGGCTGATCTCAAGCGTGATCCTGTTATTGAAACATTGATTGACTCACGTAAATCGTTGGTTATCGATAATGAATATACACGTTTAGCACAATTAACATCTCATGTTCTTCGACCAGCGCAACAAAATCAAATCAATTCAACGAAACCAGCACCTCATCGACCGAAAACTGTCAATCAAGTTCATTTTAATCGTCTGGATAATCAATTGAACTCATCGGAGAACGAACCTAATGTTTTAACTAAAGTCATACCTCAATTAGACAATGATAAATGGGACGATGGACTCAATGGAGAATTTGATAAAGGTAAAATTTCGACGAATCTAATTATGTCTTATGCGTTTTGTTTTTGCTTACATAGAAAGTGTTGCATCAAAAGATAAATCAAGTGTTCAAGTCTATGAAGAAACATGTAAACGTTTAAAGATCTGCCCGTGTTCGATGATTATTCGCTCGTTATATACAACAAAAATCAATCTCGAAAATTACGGATTAGGAGCGAAAGGTTCACAAGCATTAGCTGTTGCTCTTCTCGTAACGATTTTTTTTCTTTCTCTCTCTCTCATTATGATTCTAATCGTTTCTTTTTCCTAGCGTAATACATCGGTTATAACATTAAATCTATCGGGAAACAATATCGGTAACAATGGCATGTCGCATATCTATCAAATTCTAACTGAAAATTCCTATCTCGAAGATTATGTACGATAAATCAAAGAAATTATTTAGCTATCGATTTCTTATGTTCTCATTCTTGTTTAGGATTTATCGTATAATAATCTTGGTACGAAAGGTATTCGAAAGTTAGCTGCTGCTTCTGCTATTTGTCTTCACTTACGAACATTAAATATCGCTGGTTAGTATAGACGACCTACTTGAGAGAGAGAGAGAAAAAAAAATTGTGTGTGTCATAATCGATAAGATTTTATTTAGTAAATTGTTCATTGAACTAAAAATAAGTATCTATAACTAGTCAACAAGAGACAGAAAAAATGTATTATTGAATAACCAATGATTTTCTTCGTTTCTTTTCTACATTAGGTAATAGTTTGAATGGAAGTGATATAAATATGTTTCTATCGAAAATCGAGGTAAATGCTAAACAAAAAAAAAGACGAAAGTATATGAATAAAAACAAAAAAAAATCCATTGTAGGATCATCCGAATTTGAAAGAACTAAATCTTAGTCATAATCATTTGGATGAAGAAGGCGGAATTGCTGTTGCCAAATGGATCAGTAAATCCTTTCTTCAGATTTGATTGTTTATTCATTCATTCATTCATATCAGGTGATAATAATGTTCTCACGCATCTCGATGTGAGTTGGTGTAGTATTCGTTTGCTTGGAGCTCGTGCATTGGCTAAAGCAATCGGTGATAATAATAAATTGCAAGTATTCGATCTATCGAATAATAGTTTTACAAATGATACAGTCGAATTATTGACAAATTCATTGACACGAAATGCGATATTGCATGAATTGAATTTAACAGGCAATGCGATCTTCTGTCGTTTTACTACACAAGTTAAAGAAGATCCATCGATTATATTAATTGGCAAGGAAGCTCATGTCTATCGGCTATTCGTAGCAGCAGCAACGAATCAAGCTTTGAAAATTTTTCGAGTAGAACGACTGACTTTGAAAATCGTCTGTCTTTTCAATTTTCATTTGATTTCAGTTAGGAAAAAATCATATCGATACACGATGTATAATGATTATGCTCGAAGCTTTATCCAAACTCGAAAGTATCACATTAGAAGAACTTGATTTAACCGTATGCAAATAATAGACTTGTTTTGTCTCTCCTTTCATCTCGATTCGTCACATTTCTCACCTAGGGTTTAACATTAAATTTCAAACAAATAGCCGGTATTCATCAGCTATTTGCTAATCATTCCAAGTTCACTTGTCATATCGAACCAATTCATCAAACAGTCGAACAATTTGCCAATAATGTTCTCAATCAAATACATAAATATTGTAAACAAAATGAAATCAACTTAACCAATGTATTTGAAACAATTCAAGAGAAAAATCTACCATATTTAATCGTTACCTATGACAAATTTCGAGCCGGTCTCAAACAAGCTAATGTCTCGTATCCAATTGGTCAATTCGAACATATTTGTAAATACCTTGTACGTTGTTGTCATACGCAAAAGAAAATGATTTCGATCAAAATGACATCATTTGATTTTCGTTTCTAGGGACGTGAGGAAGATGACGGCATCATTTCTTTGGAGTAAGTAAAAAAAGAATTTCATTTTCACACTTTTTTGTCACGTTTCTTAAACAGGTCACTTACAATTGCGTAGAAGACGATGGAACAAAAAAGAATTTCGTCGATGTTAATTCAATATGCTTTTTAAAACAAAAAAAACAATCACAAGGAGAAAGAGAATGGATGTTTTTTGTTTGTCGGCAGGGTACATTTTTCCTTTTTTAACAATAAAACATTGGAAAGAGAACGGCAAGTTTTGTACTTTTCGTTTTCTTTTTTGGTTATTTCGGAGGCGTTCTCTTACTGTAGTTAAATTTAAATCTTATTCGTCATATTTGAAATATGCGCATTCGACATTGTTTATTGACTGTAATATAGTTTGCATTTTTATTCGATCATGTAATATGGCATTATTGAGTGCGGGAGAGAAAAAGAGAGAAGAAAAGAGAAAAATAAAGGCGACGCCCAAGGAAAAGAACGAAAATCGAGGTATTGAAAAAGAAAAAACGTATATAAATATATTAAAAAGCTTCAGTTGATTCATTTTTTCGTTCGTTCGAATTTTTGAAAAAACATGTCACTCCATTCCTTGGTCACCTATGGTGTAAATGTGCGAGCAGTTCATATCTAACATTCTATCGTTAAATTACACATTCGTCTCTCTCTCACTGTCTAATATCTCGCATTCTTTCGTGTTTATTCTCTTTCTCATGAGCAGATGTTCATTTTAGAAAAGAATATATTAAAAAAAAAAAGCAGAATGAACGGACTGAACGCAACGTGCAATTCAAATATAATGTCGAAAAATCTCCCGTTAAAAAAACGTCGAATCTATCAAGTCGAAACAAATGATGAAAATCAGACGAAATTCTTCAAAACAAAATCTCGTGATCAAATCTATCCAGCGTATGTACCGACGCCACCATCGTCCCCACATATCGAATTTCTACGACAACATTATCCCCATTTATCAAATTATCCAAGCAATCAAAATTATCAACTCGCACAACAATATTACGATCATTATCGAACAAAAATTGATCAACAACATCATGGGTATAGGAGTGCTGGTGAAGGTATGATTGTTTTTCTTTGTACTTTAACAAAACAATGTCATGACTTCATGTTGTTCTACTACAGATTTTTTTCTCGACGAACATTTTCGAAAGTCTTTAATGAATAATTATTCGAAATACTCGGTTCGTTGTTTGACACCAGACGATTCGTCATCAAGTAGTTCGTCGTCATTCGAACGAAATTCAGGTCAGTTGCAATTGAATTTGAGAGGAAAAACAAAAAAATTCTCTGTCGTATTTTTAGCTGAATCAATTGACGAACATTTCGCTCGTTCACTGGCCAAATTCGGACCTTCGATGAACGACGAAGAGAAATCAACGATCTACAGACAAATCACAGAATCCGTCGTCGATGATCATTTTGCCAGAGCACTAGGCACCAAAACTTGGGAAAAGCTAAAGGAACAATATTAACCCAAAAAGAAATCTCGTTGAATTTTGTGTTTTTCTTTCTTTTTCTCTTCTTGTTTGTTTTTCTCTGTATGTACTAAGTGAAACAATCAGTCTCACTTGATGACGAATAAAAAAAATAAATTTGAATGATTTGACTGAGGGGTGATTTTATTCCATACCGACATCTGTCTGTCATGAGCCTCTCGGTTGCTCGCAGAAACACTGCCAAAGAAAAAATGACAGCTTCATGTCTGCGTGCGTGTTTTTCTCTTCCATCTTTCACTTGTGAGATTAGATCATGGCAACTGAACGTGCGTTAGCAGAAAAAAAGAAGCTCTCGAAAAGTCAACCACGTCTAGTTTTCGATGAGCCACCTCATATTTTTCGAGTCAAAAGTGGACAATCCTTAGCTCATTTGAAAGAAACTCAAGAGTTTTTGCCGTGCACAGCTTGTTCACAAGAAGCTGACCGCCGACAACGACCAACTTCAGCTTTACCATTACCACCACGGCCATCGACAGGAAATAGAAAACGAACAAAACCTCTACCGCCAACACAAGCTGATTTAGAACGGTTAAGTCGACCGAAATCTGTCCCACCAGAACAATTCTCGAATAATTGTAATTGGAATAATTTTATTAAAAAACGAAGTCGATACGGTACGACGAAACCTTTTCTGTTTTCATTCAATCTAAAAACAAATTTTCTTTTATCTTTGTCTAGCGATCAAGACACCCTATGCCCAATGTCACTTGACATGTGGCGAAGAAAATAGTGAACAGCGTCCACCATTTGTGAACTACGGTGGTCGATATGATGACAAACAATACGGAGAAAAACGAACATTCAATTCCTTAGCTATACATGTATGATCATTGGATTCTATGATTTTACTTGAGAATTTCGTTTGTTTGTTTTTAGCAACTGAAACATCATGAAATTGATGAAAAACGTCAAGCTGAAGTTCTTCGCGAACGACGTCTTCGTCTTCAAGCTCAGAACTATTTCCGTGAAATGGAAGAAAGAAAAGCTCGTTTGCAGGAAATGCGTGATCGAGCTGCACGCTCATCGACCGAATATCGAGATAACTATCGGCCACCTCAGGATTATCAAGGCGAACGAACCTATTCTCGTCATTGACATTCTTCTTTCTATTTGATCGTAGCCTAGAAATTTGTTTGTATTCTTGTTTTAATAATAATAAAAAAGTTTTCTATACGCACACAGCGACATCTATGCACTCGTTTCTCCCAATTGGTCGGCTTGATTAGGATTGTTTACGATGCAAAAAAATGAGACACGAGAAATGAAAAAAAAAACATCATATATATATATTTTTAGTTTGATCAAACGAAAATCATTCGGTAGGTAACGTTATTGATCATATTTATTATTGTCAGGTTTTTGAAACTAAAAGTACATTTGTTTTTAACGTTTGTATTTACAGGCAAAAAAACACGAAATTTTCTTGTTTTTTTCGACCTCTTAGATCTTTCCCATTGTACTTGTTAGTATATTAGCTAAGGGACCAAATAATTGAACGATATTATTTAACGTTCTCGGATACCAGTGAATACCGTTCTTTTTTATTTGATTTTCATTGGTAAAACCAAATATTTGCTTAGCTTGATGAAACCAACGTAGGGGTGCCATCGCCATATGACCTAATTTATGATGATAAATAGACGAGTAACATGATGAACTAACACTATTGACAATCAATGTTCCATGTTGAGTGATTGGCGTTGCATAGCCTTGTTTAAGTTGAACATCAATCGAACGAATACGTGTCGGTTGTAATTGACCGTTCGATCCGATAATGTAGAGCGTATGAAGTTCAGGATCGATGTAACGTGCTTGAGTATAAGAACCATTGCCAATGAAAATTAAATGATCAGATGTGAGAGATATTTGATGACCTGTTTCAGTTGTAAATGTGTAGAAAAATGCTAGAAGACAAACAAAGAATTGACATTTTCGAAAATGTAAATTCGATGAAATTTACTGATAGATTCATTTTCATAATGTAGAAATGAGATGATTTCAGTGGATACAACTCGATCTTGAAAATCAGTTGCTAATACTCGATCGCCGATTTTTAAATCTTGAATTGCAATATCATTGCCATTGAGTGATTTAACTGTATCTGTCATTGAGAAACATTGCGGTTTGTCTATGACGCGAGAGAAATTTTGAGTTTTTCATTTCAAAAAAAAACTTGTGTTCGATATCATCACTTACTAACAAACGGACATTCGTCATTCATTCGTTCATTGATATTGACACAACATTTTTGCGAGAGTTCGATTAATTCTGATAGCGAACCTCGAACAAACTGAGAACGAAAAAAGCGATACACAATCGATTTGACACATTCATTTACTTACATCTTCACCAAAACAACCTCGTGTTTTCGTTTTCAAACATTCCATAAATCGTTCAGCCATCGTACAAAACGCTCGAATATTGCCTTTAGTTGCTTGAACTAATCCGACAGCATCGATTGCTACACAACTGAGAATTGTCGTTGGATCAGCTAGAGAAGTTTCTTTTTTCTTAGAAATAAATTTAGATTTTCGATTTTTCTACCTTCAACTGGACAGGTCGCACTTGTTTCGATGATTACATCGAATACTAATAGAACGCCTACAGTCAAGTAAAGAATACGATGATGGTTCATGACTATCGTTCAAATAAATGAATGAATGAATAAATTTCGTCTCTCTTTATATACTCGACAGAGAAGAAGAACAATTCAAATCCATATTGATCCAACTATTGTCATATCTTTACATTTGTTCAATTGACTATCTTGAAAAACATATCCGCATCTTAATGTCTCGACAAAGCTTTGTCTTTTTTTGTTCTCGGTGATTAACATCGTGTAATCAAGACACATTGTTCGATTACGAAAGCACACATTTGTCTAAGCTTGCTGTTTTTGCATAATCATCATCTTCGCTTTTTTTTTCAAGATTACCAACAATAATGTTAATCTTAGCTTCGTTGGGTAGTTGGCTACCCTTTGCAATTGTTGGATTGGTAAGACAAAAAAAAAAGAAGAAGAAAACAAACATTGAACTTCTTTTTTCACTTCTTAGTTTATTATCCTCTTTTCATTTGTATTTACATTACGATATCAGAAAAAACGAAATCGAGATTGTCTCGTGACATTTATCTGTTCGTTATCATTGATTATTGCCTTATTTACCGCGAGTTTATTACCTACAGATGTTATGCTCGTTTCGTTTATGAAATATCCAAATGGAACTTTTAAGGTTCGCAAACTGAACTTGTCTCCTCATTTGAAAATGAATCAATCAATTTAGGAATGGACAAGCAATCAAACTGTACGAGATCAGATTCAAAAAAATGTTGAACTCGGATATTATGGTTAGTTTTCGATGAGAAAATGTTCGTATCGAATCGTTTTTCTCGTTTGTTAGTTTTATATGGATTGGTTATTGCGATGGCTTTTATTGTCAATCCGTTTTTGTTCTTCTACTACGAAGAAAAACAAGAGGAAACAAATATGCCGAGTGTAAGCAGAAGAAAATTATGTTGACAATTAATTACTTGCTTGCTTGTCTAGAGAATTAAATCAGCATTTCAATGGACAACGGGTTTTGTCATATTTCTGCTTGTTCTCATAATTCTCGGGTAAGAAATCGAAAAGTTTCTTTATTAGAAAGTTTTATTCGTCTTTTTTTAGAGTATTCGTTCCACAAATCGCAACATTACCAAGCGATAATTCGACGAGCGAATGGGATCGTGTGAAATATCTGATCGATCATTTCGATAGTTCAAGTAGATTTCGTTGATTTCTTAAAAAAACTAAAATCGTTATTCTTTCGATTTTCTCTAGGAATCGAAGATTCGATTTCATTTGCAATATTCACTCTTAGTATCATCGGATTTTTTCTTCTCACGGTTTATACAGTAAGAATTTCGGTCGATATTTTTGTCTTTCGATTGAATTATCTCGTTCATTTTCAGGGTTATGGTTCAGTTGCATTACCATTGTCGTTAGTTCGTGGTAAACGAAGTGCACGTTTACAACAAGCATCGATTGAAGATCAACGTCAGGCTTTACAACAAGAGATTCGAACGTTGAAAACTCGCGTAGGAACTTGAGTTTTGATTTCTCAATGAGTTCAAAATTTGAAAATGTTTAGTATCCACGTCATGTTCCGATGCCGGCTCGTGAAAAACGACGATTAGCTGAACTCGAACAACAAGACGCAGCTCTATGTCGAAATGAAGAATCGATTATTAGCGTTCGACAAAGTTTCTTCTTTAAATGTCGATACATCTATCGACCCATACAAATTCTTCTCGGTCTACTCTTATTCTCATTTGTTCTACTCATATTCATCTCACTTCTTCTCAGCAATATTAATAAATGCTTGAATTTTGTCGATTTCAAACAGATATTCGCACAAGGCAATCAAACACTACCGAATCCGATTGATTTAGTTCTAACATGGACAGGAAAAGTAGAGACTTTATTCGGTTTCTGCATACAAATCACTATATTATTCGTTTTTGAAATTTTAGTACTATCCGATCAGTTACATCCTTCTATCGAGTTTACTTGTTTATATCATTCTAACATCATTATACGGTTTACAACAAATTGGCATTTGGTATTTCTGGATTCGAGTGAGTTTTTTGTTTTTTTTTGTATCATTGAAAAATTTATATTGAATTTGTAAAGATGTATCGATTTTCTCGCCAACGAACAAAACCTCAAGCTATTCTCATGCTTTGTTCGTTACTCATGTTCATCGTCGTTGCTATCAATGTCTTCGTCTATCTTCTCATTCCTCAATATGCGATCTACGGCGATCAACATTATTCGACAATCAATCAAGTAAAATCTTGATTCGAATATTTTCTCTTTTTGTACGTAAATGATCTTCAATCTTTAGAATGGAACGATAGTTATTCAAAAATGTACACAATATGTTACAACAAGTGAGAGATTGAGATTGTGGAAAGAAAAAAGAAAAGTGTGGGTTTTGTTTTCAGATGATTGTCAAATGACGGTTATGGGTCGAATTATTCTTCGATTTTTCTATAAAGTCTGGATATTCGGAGCTGTTTATTTCGGTTTGAGTTGGTTTTTCCTTTTGGTAAATAATTTTCGATATTTAGACAAAAAATACATTTTGATTGTACATTTAGATCTCTTTACTCAGTTTGGGAATCAATCTCATTCGTAATCGTGAATCAAACATTCAAGAATATACAGTCGATCGTTTATTAGAGGACGAAGAAGACGAAGATAATGATGTACCATTGATTCAATAATAAAAAAAAAACACCACAGACTTGCATTTTCTCTTTCGATTTAATCGGTTGTATTGTCAGTGATCTTCGTTGTATTGTAAATGTATTAGTTAGAGACGATGTATCTGAATGTATTTATCTCATTTGAAAAAAATAAAGATCTTAATAAATAAATAAAAAACAACAATGAACAGTATTCAACAATAAATCGAATTTCTTTCAGATGTCTACTGATATTACACCATTAAAAGTCGATGAAGTTCAATTATATGAACTCGCACGATTAGCAAATTTGACAATTGATGAACGTATATTCAAAATTCTTCTCGAATTATTAAAACTCAATATTAAACCAGAAGCTATTCTACAAGTATTAAAAGTCTTAGCCAAACAAGGACAATCTTCAGCTGATAAATAAAAATGATTTCTCTTCTCTCTTTCTTTTTTGTAAAACAAATGTTATGATAAAAAACATACACACACATACATACACATACGAATCAAGTTCTTCTTTATGACACTTTAGATTAGTGATTATGTTAGCTTCTCGTACATCGCAATCATTTGTATCATCATTGACAAATACGATAACGAATTCATTGACTAATTTTTCGTTGAATACCGAAACGAATCCTCATACTCTAGATTTGAATATGTCCGATACATTTTATGTTACACCAATAAATGAAATTGAAAAACTCGATGATTGGAATAAACCATTGGCACTTCAGGCTGCACATCATCATGAAAGTTTAAATGTACCAGATGTGATTGAAGTCGAATGGCGACTACGCGATCGGGTAATGACGAATGAATCAATTTGTGATTTTATTTTGTTTGTTTTTAAAGATGAAAACCGTAAGTGTCGCACTTGTTATGTGTCTTCACATTGGTGTCGATCCACCTGATGTCACAAAATCAAACCCTTGTTCAAAACTTGAATGTTGGATTGGTAAAAACAAATTGATATTGATTTGAATTTTGTCTATGAAAAGAAAATGTTCTCATTCTAGATCCATTTGCTTTATCTCCTAAACGAGCATTAGAAACTATTGCTGCTGAATTGCAACGTCAATATGAACGATGGCAATCAAAAGCACGTTATAAATCTAGTCTTGATCCAACTCAAGATGATATAAAAAAACTTTGCATGACACTTCGACGAAATGCTCGTGTAAGTGTTTTTTTTTATTATTGATTATCTTGAAAATATTGACAATCATGTTTCATCATATAGGAAGAACGAATTCTCTTTCATTACAATGGTCATGGTGTGCCACGGCCAACTTCGAATGGTGAAATTTGGGTATTTAATAAGAATTTTACGCAATATATTCCGTTGTCACTTTATGATCTACAAAAATGGATAAGCTCTCCATCGATTTATGTCTTCGATTGTTCGCATGCCGGTGTTGTGTTAAATTTATTTGTTAGATTTGCTGAACAGATCGATCGAGAACTCGAAGATGCTCGTGCTAATCTTTCTCGAACGCCACAACTAGCGTCTGTGCCTGGTCATCCAACAAGTCAATTGATTCCTCTTCTTCCATCGTCTTCGCCTCTTCAAGATATTCTACTTGGTGCTTGCGGTGAAAACGAACTCCTACCAATGAATCCCGAACTGCCAGCTGATTTATTTACATCATGTTTAACAACACCGATTAAAATCGCTCTACGTTGGTACGTTTTACAAAAGAATATCAGTCGATTGAATCCAGATATTGATCAAGATATGATTGATAAGATACCTGGCACAGTTACTGACCGAAAATCTATGCTCGGAGAATTGAATTGGATATTTACGGCTGTTACAGATACCATTGCATGGAATTCATTGTCAAAAGAAATTTTTCAGCGTCTCTTTCGACAAGATCTATTAGTTGCATCGTTATTTCGAAATTTCTTGCTTGCAGAACGAATTATGCGGTCATATGGATGTCATGTTTGTTCGCGGCCAGCTCTACCACCGATGTTTGAACATCGTTTATGGTTTGTATTGAAAAGAATGTCGAAATGAAAGCAAAACTTTTGAATTGTCAATAGGAATGCTTGGGATATGGCATTAGATTTGTGTTTGAAACAATTACCATCGGTTTTAAAACAAACCGAAAGTGGAATACGCGAACCAGCTTACGAGCCAAGTTCGTTCTTTGCCGATCAATTAACGGCATTTTCAGTTTGGCTCAGCGAAAATTCTCTCTTAACATCAGCAGCTGAAAGAGAAAAGTTAAAACAACCCGAACAATTACCAATTGTTCTACAAGTTCGTTTTCTAGAATGATGATTGAACTCGAAAATCAATATTCGATTATGTTTAGGTTTTACTCAGTCAATCTCATCGACAACGAGCATTAGATTTACTCGCTCGATTTCTTGATATTGGCACATGGGCTGTACATTTGGCACTCTCTGTCGGTATCTTTCCATACGTCCTTCGGTTATTACAAGCAACCAGTGATGATCTTCGACCGTATCTCGTTTTTATTTGGGCGAAAATTCTCGCGGTCGATCGAGTAAATTCAAAGCAATGATTGGTCTTCTCTTTTTTCTATTCAATCATACTTCTATCCTAGGCTTGTCAAATCGATATTATTCGTGAAAAAGGTCATGAATATTTCATATCAATATTGACTGATTCTCGTTCATCGACGGGTGTTCGTGCACTAGCAGCTTTCAATTTAACTTGTCTTGTTGATAATTACACCAAAGGACAAGTACGAATCGCATACTTCATCATTCTTTCTCTCTTGGATTCTATTGATTTTTGCTGTTCTAGGACGAACTTGTTCCCGTGATGTCTCGTGTTGTTGATATTTTAAATACTCCTGCACTGTCATTTCGCGAGACTTCAGCTTTATTTCTCTGGGCAACGTTGTTTCTCGGTCAGGCCTGGCGTGGCAATTCGAATGCTTGTGAAAAAGCTGTTCTTGTTCGTGCACCTGACACACTTCAAACTCTTTTGACAACACATGATTCGCCTGAAGTTCGTGCTGCTTGTGCCTATGCTCTCGGCACATATTTACTATCATCAACATCGGGCACTGAACTTAGTGAACGACGAATTGAACAATCCAAAGAAGCAGCTACAGTTCTCACCCGTTGTTTGCACGATGGTTCGCCACTTGTCCGACAAGAAGTGCTCGTTGCTCTGCATCATTTTCTAACTCTATTTACACAATCAACGAATTCAAATGCTGTCAATAACGCGAATCGAACCGGTGGAATTGTCTACAAAACTGTTTTCGACAAAGTCAATGAAGCTATTCGAACAGTTGCTGCGTCTGATCCATCGTATGAAATGGTTCAATTAGCCGAAACAATTCTCACTGATCTACAACAGCCAGTTGGCACGAAATTTTTTCAATGGTGCTGCGGTCGTTTTCGTGTTTCGAACACGATTAGTCGCGATCTTGGCTCGGGCATTAGTCAACAACAGGATGTTTTCGATAATGACGAAGGAAATGATTGTTTTGCACGTAGCGGTCGATATTGGAGAAATCATTGTATACGTTCGAATCCATGTCGTTTAGCTGATTTTCAGCATATGCGTGAAATTGTTTTTAACAATCGAACAACCAACGCGAGTCCTTTAGTTGTACGACTTCATCCATACGAAAACTATCTCACCGTTGCTAATTCACATAGTAATCTAATATTTTATGACTTAGACGGACAACTTCGTTCGAAATCAGTATTAAAAGTTGGATCCATCGGTTCGACAATCAATACACTAGATTATATCAATGCACACGATCGAACATTGATCTGTATCGGAACAGATAATCACGCTATACGAATCTATGATGCAACTAGTCATCGTCTTATATCATCATGGATCGCTCTCGACGACGAATACATTCATTCACATCATCGAACTGGACCAACATCATCAACAACAACAACAGCAGCACCATCAGCTACATCATTAAAAACTCAACGAAAATTTGTCGTCAATTGGAATCAACAATTATGTCGAATATATGCATCGAGTACTGATCTCGATTATGTTGCTCTATGGGATGTCGAACGTGAACGTTGTTTGTACACGATGGATACAGGTGCATCGGGCGGTGTGTTCTGTTTGACATCGGATATTCATGGTTATTGTGCAGCAGGCATGGGCGATGGAACAATTCGATGTTTTGATACACGTTCGAAAGAAAGTGCGATTGCAATTATTCCACCAGCAGCACCATTGAATCGTCATGCGCCTATCATTGCATTGAAAGCTGATACAAATGATCGATTATTGTCGATTAGTAATTTGGGACAATTGAGACGTTGGGATATTGAAAGTGGAACAAATGCGGAATTATCTGGTCCACAAACATCGCAACAAGTTCTTGCTGCAGATGTTCATTCGACAGGCAATGTACTAGCACTAGCAACAGCCAATGCTCTACAATTCAAAACATGTTTCGGTGATCTTCTTTTTGATATAAAACAATCGAAATTTGCTCAAGTTTCATGTTTATCCTTTCATCAATATCGTCAATTACTTGCCGTCGGATTTAATGATGGTTCATTGTCGATGTTTACGGGCAAAACAAATTCATCAACTGTATAATGAAATATCCCCTTTCTTGTTATTTGTTGGTTCTATTTTCTATTTTGATTCAGACGATTTTTTTTTCTTTACTACATCCATGTTTCTATTCATAACAACAACAACAACAACAAAAAACTCTCTACCCAGTGATAATCAAGGAGTTTGTGTCTGTGTGTGTGGTTTTTTTTGTTCTCTTTATACAAAAACAACGTCGGTATGTGACTACCACAGATTAAAACGTTTTTTTTTTGTTTGTTTGTTTTTATAAAAGCGCGTTTTCTTTTTCATTTGTATCTAAAATAATTTTATCTTTGCGAAATCAAGCAGAGATGACATGTCTCCTTCTTCTTCTTCGTCGTCGTCTGATGTCAGTTATGCATGTATCAAAGAACATCATCGTTGAACTCGACATGTCAAGAATCCAGTGATGAAAGCGGAAATTCTGATGGATGTTATTACAATATACTTTGAGTTCGAAATGCTCATCTCTTGAGGATTTTCGTTAAAACAAAATAAGCTTTTTACACGATTTGTTATCTTATTTATGCATCGACATATTGCGAAAACAAGAATCATTTAGATATATTCGATAAGAAATAACCTTTTCCTATTGACAGACACTTATCCATTAGTTACTGTTCGTTAATTAAAAAATTACAAATATAGATTTAATATTGTGCTTTGGTCTCGTTTGAGAGACGACAGGTTAACTTGAGAAATATTTGACTATTTAACAGACATAAAATCGTAAAACTCAAGCAAATACTGTCATAAACATATGGCATATGTCAAATAATTATTGACAAATAACGTAGTAGCATTTCCCTTGAGATTCTATCAAGATTATCTTAGTCAAACTGACAAACATCATTGCTGCTTTTATGCATGTATATATATATATTTATTGAGAAAAGTTGTTTTTATTAAATAAAATATTAGCTTATGTGTTTGTAAGCAGAGAAGATATCAAAAGAATAAGTTTGTGTCGTTTTTTTTTCATCTTAAACAAAAATATACATATCGATTGAGAATATTTTAAGATGATTCATGGTCGCTGTTATTATCGATCACCGATGGAAACGATAAGAACGATTGAAAATAAGATTTTAATTTTTGTTGTGATCGTGATGTTGATACTGATCGTAGGATTGCATGATAGAAATGAATATTAATTAATGAACAAAATAAATGAAGAATAAGTGATGCGATCGATTTTGTTTTCATGTCACTTTTTTTAAGAAACCATATTGAACCTTAGTAAAACAACAAAAGTTAAATAAAATATTTGTATTTGTCTATGATTATTACTGAAAAATGATAATGAATGAAATAAAGCCAAAGAGAAAAGAACGAGTTGTAGAGAATTTTTGTCGCCCGATCGAATAGTCAAAGCAAGAATAGTTGCTAAAACTGAAGAAAACATAATCATAAATGTACGTTTTTTCATAAAAATCGCTGAGACAAGAAAACACCTACAAGCATAGGACGTTGCAAGATGTACCGATGATTCAAAGTCACCTGGTAACAGCAAACGTAAACTTGATGGCCAGACTAAACCCTAATAAAAATTAAAAAAAAAGAAAACTACTTATCGAATATGTTGTTTATCGTTGGTATTTTACCATCACAGTAAAACAAGAAAACAGTACTGCGCTTAATAGTAACCAGATTGTTAATTTCGGTGGTAATTGAAAAATTAAATGATCGGAATGACCAAGTATTTGACTGATTTTTGAACCGGCTGTATCGCCGACACCTAACATTTTACGAACTTTCAAACGACTTTGTAGATCACTACAACTGCTTTTCCTAAACGAGAAAATATTAAAACATTCGAATGAATAGAGTGAAAAAGAAAAACAAAACAGTAGTTAATTAATTGAGTCGATCTACCTGCTTGACATCTGCATAGTCTTTTATATAGAATCGAATTCAATAGTAATCAGCAAGTAAACACGATAGAAATGTTCGATGAAAATCGAGGAAAGAGAAAAAGAAGGAAAATTTTTCTTCTTCTTTTCTCCTCTACGACTACTATCACAAGGCGTCGTGATAAATTATCAATAACAAATGCATTTATAAGAATATATATTAGTCATCGACATCGCAATCGTTCTCGAAAGAACATGAAATATATATAGCAGAAAAAAACAGATCAGTACGTGTGAACTTTCGTAAGAAATACTTCCGTTTAGATTATCTATTTAAATACATTCGATGAACTGACACAAGGGAAATGAAAAAAGAATGTTTAGATTAGTTTCAATTGCATAGAAAACAAAACTGCGACATCGATCTGAACGAATAAACATCAATTTCGAAGATTAGAAATACATTACATGACAACATCTGTTTTAGTTGTTGATGTTGGTTCAGTCATGGTTGATAATAATTGTTCAGTAGAAGACGAAGGTTCAGTAGTTGTTGTTGTTGTAGTGGTAGTGGTTGACATGTTGAATTTGTTCTTTATATATATATATATTACTTTTTTCTCGTAAAAACTAGAATTTGTGCAGCTGAAGGAAAAGAAAAAAAGGAAATAAATGAACGTAGAAAAAAAAAGATGCAAAATGCTCCTTTAATCAGATAAATTTGTTTTCTTCTTTTTTTTGCCAACATCATTACATACGATCAATGAAAATCGGCATTGACTAGGAAAAGTCATAGATTATTTCCTAACGTTCTATTTGAAAACCTAACCACTCAAACCAATGATGCTATGCATCATTTTTTTTCCTTTGACGTCAGATATTAGTAAGTAATCATAAAACACCGAATGCAGAAACGAGAGAAAAACCAAGGAAATGCTTATTTATATGAGATTAGTTTTTAAAGCATAAGGTTCTCCCTCTCGCTCTCTGTTTATACGTAATAAAATAATTGCATTTGTGAGCTCGGAATTTATATTGAAACAAAAATCAGACGACGAAGAAGAAAGAGAGAAGAGGAAGAACTGACAGTAATATTCCACACCCGTCAAATAATCCAGCTAATCTATTTATAGATAGATATATTTCTGTTTCTATTTTGATTACTAAGAGTTATGTGGGTACTTATGAATTGAGAGAAAAAAAACATGATATTCAAGAAAAAACATGGAATATAAGTGCTCTAATATGTGATTATATAATGTATCTCTTGTGAAACAAAATTTTTCAAGTGCTTTTAAAAATGATATATTAAATACTAATCAAATCAATCTATTCATTGCCGATGAATCAAAATCGTAACAAAAAAAAGAAGAAGAGCTCAATTTCAAATAGATTTCCTTGGAGATCGTCAAAAAAGAAAACATTGACGCACACAAAAAAAAATTCAATAAATTATTTACAAGGAACGTTCATCAAACGAATCGACAGAAATACGATTGCTGTTTCTACTCAATAGATATGTGCGTCAATGTTCAAGGATCTGCATGTTCCGTTTTGTTTTATCTCGCCTACATAATCTAAATTTAGAGTGACCGAGATTGTTCGAGGTTATAAATCTTGAAATCAATTATTTGTTCATTTTTTCACATATCCGAGTGTCATGAATAACACTTCTTACGGAAATCAAATTCCATTAGTGCATTGATTTGTTTTATTTTGTATTCTATGAGAAAATATTCTTGTCTTCGTTTGACCAAAAAAAGAAACACAATAATTATCCTATTCTTATAAATAAATATAACAAAGATGTGACATCTTAGTAAACAGGATATTCATACGACATCCGTATATGTATCTCTCTTTCTCTCTCGTGCTCTCATTCTATGTACACAAAAATAAATGTCAATATCTAATACCCATCACCTAATTGGCAAACTAATTACACGTGCCGTTTGTCTTTCTGTCTGCTGTTGAATATGTATATATTATTAGGAAAAGGATCGAAAGATTGAACACGAGTGATCCAATCGTTCGTTCGTTCGTTTGGGCGGACAAACTCGTGCCTCCTAATGATAATCCTTCGTCAATATAATTCGTACAGAATACGCCCTTTAACATCGCACGAAAAGGAGCGAGCGAACGAGAGAGAGAGAGAGGCAAACAAACAAATTGTTAGTCAATAGAACTTCTGTTCAGTGACTATAAATAGACAACATTTTTGTGTCATTTGAATTAGAATAAAATACGAAAAGGTAGGATTCAATCGAGCAGCTGAATTTCATCTTACCCCACAGCATTAGTTCGATATAATTGATTTGCTAATACTGTCAGGTAAAGATGGCCTAAGGACGCTCATACGACGAATTTTTTTTTACAGAAATTCAACGGCCTCTATCGAATACCGTTTTCTAAGAGCACTGCCAATCGAAAGAAAGAAAATTTGTGATTCATCAATCGTAGTAGTCTGTCTTCTTCTTTTACTATTACTATTTCTTAAAATCTAAAAACTACGAATAATGCTGAAATCATCGACATTAGCCAAGGTAGTTTTCGTTTCTATTTAACATGAATATGAATTTTCATGTTTCGGATAGATTTTTCGGCATTGTTCTCTCATTCGAACAGTTCGACATCTTGAAACAAGTTCATCGTCGACATTTTCTTGTAGGATAAAAATCGAATTGATTTTTTTCTTTTTTTAATCAAGAAAAAACCGTATTTTTTTGCAGCTGATCTATCAGCTAATTCGATAGCACAGCAACAACTCCCATTGATTGTGAATCGACAGCTTGAATATCCTCATACGCGTTATCCACCCTTGCAAGCATGGTTAGAAACTCTCGGGCAAAAACGTGATGAAAAATTAGGTATTGTCGATCTACATCCGTCGATTTGGCAAACTTCACCACGGTATAAAAACATTCTTCGTTGTTTTTTTTAAATTTGAAAAGAAAACAAAAACTCGATCATATAGATTGGATATTCTCTATGAAAATGTCGAATGGCAGAAGGATTATAAAAAAATTGTAAAGATTTATTGTTAAGATAAATAGAATTTCAATATTTTGACTTGTGTTTTATTCAAGGATTGGGCATATACACCACCACATCATGAATATCCGAATATGAGAGCTAAACCATGGCCACAAAAAGGCACGGGTCGTGCAAGACATAAATCACGATTTGGACCACAATGGAAAGGTGGTTATAAAGTCAATGGACCCAAAGGTCCAACATCATTTTTCTATGTTCTTCCAAAAGAAAAACGAGTTGAAGGTCTTTGTACAGCATTAACCGTTAAATTGCATCAAGTAGATTATCGATATGTAGATTTTTTCTTTTCGAAAATCTTTCTTTCGTAGAATGACGTTCATTTCGTTGATTCATTAGATTTACCAACTCATGAACCAAATGTAAGCGCATTGACCATCATCGCTTCGATAATTCGATTCGTTTTGTTTTTTTTCAGTATCTTCAAGAACTAACCGAAGATCGTTTTTGGGGTCCATCAATTCTCTTTGTCGATGAGTATGTTTGTCAATATTTGAATTTCTATTCTCTACTCAATCTTCCGACTTTTCTAGTACCGATATTATGCCACATAATATCATGTTTGCCAGTGCTAAAACCGAAGGATTCACTCTAATGCCTGTCTATGGTAAAAACAAAAAAAAAACTTCTCGAAATTGTACAAAATCAAAAATCTCTTTGTCTTAGGTTTAAATGTCTACAGTATATTAAAACATACAACATTAGTTCTAACAATGCGAGCATTGAATAAGATTGAAAAGAAACTTCTTCATGCTCTTCATTCGTATGATTTACAAAAGGATCAACCGCCAGCACCGGATGAACCATAGTTCGTTTTTTTTGTTTCTTGTTATAAGAATTTCGAATAAAGAAAAAGAAAAGTTGAACCGATACTTCTCAGTTGTTTTTTTATTATTATCATCATCAAAATAAAACTAGAGAGGAGTTAACGCAGGTTGTCTCGTACGTTTTTCTTTGTGTTCATTTTTAACAAATTGTTTGAATAAATCCATGATATGATGTTGATATTCATCGGGTATGTCGATTTTACCAGTTGCCATGTAATACAAATCCCAATCATTCGATGGCGTATTGATTAATTTATCGTAGAGATCGAGATCGTTTTCGTTCATTTGACCGAGATATTTCGATGCAAAATTACTCAACAAAAGATCATTTTCTAGCATGCCACGTTTTCGACTTTGATAGAGAAGTCGACGACGTTTGACTTCAGTCGGTTCGTTTTTCGGTTGAATCCAAACGGGCATTTGTTCGCCGTTCGATTCGAGATGCGATTGCCGAACCCATGTACGTAAAGGAATCGATGAAAATCGACGCAAAATATTCATCTACAAATGCGAAATCGCTTTTTAAAATTAACATCAAAACACAAAAATAAAGTACTGAATGTTTTAAAATTTTTCTTCTAGGAAAGACAACGAAAAACGAAAGAATTTTTGCTAATTTTTATCTTCGGATTTTGCAGATGTATCGCGGAAAAGTAACGGACACATGCCTAAGATACAACCTGTAAAGGAGAAAAAGAATGATGATTTAATAAACAAATAAAATCAATCGTATTTACCGAAAAAGATGCAAATAACTTTCGACTAGAAATTAAAGAAAATGTTTAAAAAAAAACGGATTTTTTGTCGAATAGAATTGCTTACTGAGAGTTGGGTTATACGAATCGATCGTTGTGCCCATTGCTCAGGTGTTAGTTTAGGCGGATTAATACCAATTGCCCCTAGAAATCGTCCGCAAATACGTTCAATTCGATCCGCCAGACTAAATAATCGCGTCTTAGCCATCTTTTTCGTTCTCGAACATCTTCTTCTCACTTACCCAATGCCCAAAACATCGCTGACAGCATTACCCAAAGCAGCAGCTAAACAAATTCTCGTCCTATTACTAATCAATCATTCAGTTCGATTTGAATCTTACCTGCCATCGTTGATATACAAAAAGCTGCACCCATAAATGTTTCTATTGTTTCACCCTAAACCAAAGTCAATCAGTTCCTCTGTTTTATCGAAAGAATAAATTTCGAATCTACCGCAACAATCATAACAAAATTATCGACAAAACCGAAGCCAATATATGGAAGACCAGTCTCGAGAAAGACTAAAGCAAAATTACTGCGATTTATTTGATTTTTAGCAATCTTACCAACAACTAATTGCGAAGATAAAATAGGAACAACATTCGTTGTTGTATTGTTCTGTTCGAGTTGAGTTAATTCTTTTGCAAGAATTTGTCGATGTTCTACGACGAGTCAAATGATTTCAAATCAATCTTTTGTCTGTTTTGCAAACCTGGCTCAAGAGATCGAACGAAATCTCTTGCGATCTCATGAATATCTGCTGGAGTTTCAGCTTTCGTATAATGCGGATGTGTCGACATAGATGCTGATGATTGAAGGCAATCTTTCTCGAACATAAATCGAGCAATTTTGACGGAAAAACGAGACGTAGAACGAGGTGTTGAAGATGATTTATCTGAATTCGATACTGTCGAATATGCTGAACGAAGACATGTTCGTTGAATAGAAATGAATCGAGGTAGCCAACAAGTATAAATAGATAAACAAGTCGACATTTAGCTTATTAAATCAAATGATTGAAAAAGGATCATCATCGAAAACATCGTATTCAATGACAGGCCAAGACTAATCATCCAGTCAGTAGAAATCTTTCAATAGATGTCACGAGAATGTTATCAAATAATGTTTTTACTAAATTAACAAGAAAAAAAAACAAAAAGAAGTTGCACTCGGTTTCAATATCATTATAAAAATTCTATCTAAAAGTTTTGAGCACATTCAAAGCAGAACATATTATCCTAAGGCAAAATGCTTGGCTTTTCACAAGCACCGTCGAACCACCATTTAGATATATCATCATAAACTTTCGGTTTCGTATCCAAATGTAGCCGTACACATAGATCACAAAAAGGCGTGAAGAATTGGCTCAAACCCCAAACGTAATCTTTCTTCCATGCAAAATACGATTCGTATTTTTTCTTGTCATTTCGTGTTTGATTTAAATATTCAGCAAGAGCTTTCATTGTCGTAAATTGATTTGTATTTATATATCCTGACGATGGAATGAAATACGAATAATTTGTTCGACCAAGAACAACGGGAATAATCGGATGTTCGAGTGTTTCAAAGAATTTTTCAGCTAAAGAAAAAGAAAATATACGAATTCGATTGGTAGAATCAATCAATGATTTACTAGCATATTCTGTACAAAGACTATTTTCAAAACTTAATAGAAAATAATAATTTTCAGCAAGAAATTCTCGACAATTTCGATTTGCTGGACATAATTCACCGCATCGACCGTAGATTTTTACATCGATATACTTTTGTAGCGACTGAATAAATGCCATTCGACCACTCGAACCACCGCAGTTCGTTATCAGTGCAACAGCTGTACCTAATTTCTTCTTCGCAAATATCTCGTCCGTTAATTGATCGAGTTTTTTATTAAATGATATATTTAAATTTTTCATTGATTTTTCTTTTAACATCAACTGATGAAACGGACTCGATATATGTACATATGGATTGCCTGAGTAATACGATGTAATTATATCTGATTGAAATCGATAAGTCATTGTCCAATTGAAAAATTGTTTGAATCCATTGAGATTCTCTGTATGTGCTGGTGATTCCCAAAGATTGAAAACAAAACGTTGATGAGCTTTTCGCTTTGAATTAGCACCTTGGATATCGACATGATCACGCATATGATAAACGACAGCATCGGCTTGAGAGAATCGATCATCGTCTATTGTTATATCACAATAATCTATCAAAAATGGGCACATTAGTTTCGTCACTAAATCAAAATCAAATAAATATTGCAGCGTTTTCTTTTAGGACGTATTGATTACTTATTGATTTTGATGATTCATTTTTTTCGAAAAGATTCCAAGATCTTGTGCCGAAAAATCCGTTACCAACGAGAATCAATTTACTGTTTTTTTTATTTAATAATGATAAATTTTGAGTGTAAATATGAATCGGTAAATAAGGATATGTCGAAGATAAACGAGATTCAAATGTAAAATTCAAAGGAATTTGCTCATCAATAATGGATTCATTTTTTGAGAGATTCAATTTTTGAAATGGTATTTTTAGTTTATGAATAATAGTATCGTATTGATTTGAAAATAGAAAATAAAGCGAAACAACAGCTAGACCAAGAATTAATATGCAGACATATCGTGCGAATGTTGGCAATTCCATGGAAAAAAA
>ERZ778027.1167-NODE-1167-length-47410-cov-12.069729_pt1 | contig 47410 bp, 51 predicted proteins | sample MGYA00375757_ERZ778027 | MGnify/ENA primary metagenome ERZ778027 (study PRJEB29350, sample SAMN05389817) | bioreactor metagenome | isolation source: Ammonium sulfate bioreactor | place: South Africa: University of Cape Town | collected 2014-02-18 ...
TCAAGATTTCTATTCTCCAACAAACGTCATTATATATTATTCATTTGAAACGTTTAGTACGAAAAAAAAACATTATTAACGTTTTTGGACATGAACACGCTACTCGAGCGAGTTCTTAAAGCAAATATTTACATAGAACCAGTACTATTCATATTAATTTTATCCATCCATATTATTAATATTCGTATACTAAGTTCACGTGAACTTCGTGCTTTTCCATGTATTTATTATTTTCTTGGTTATTCTGCAGCCACCATTGTATATACGTCTTTACTAGCACCAACGCAAATTCTACGTGCTTTGTTCATCGGCTGGGAAAATACACCAGTTGGTTGTCATATCTATTTTTTCGTTATATTTCTAGGGCCTTATGTTGCTCGAGCAATGCTTATTTTAGCTGCATTTGATAGATATTACTGTAGTTCACAACCACGTCTCATGAGTTGGAAGCAAGCGAAACGGAAAGCTCGTAAATATATTCTTATCATGATTATAATAATTTCGATTTATCTATCACCCATGTGTTTTATTTATTACTTTGACACAACAACTGGTCTTTGCTTGCAGTACCGGAATTTACCGGCAAAAATCTATATTTTTACTCAAGCTATATTGTCAATTTGTGCTCCAACAGTAATGTTTATCCTCGGAATTCTAACAAGTATCAATACTCATCGAGTTATTCTTCGTTTAGCTCAACAGAAAGTATCCATGCCAAGTCGTCTTATGCACAGACAATTAAATCGAATGTTACTCCTTCATATGTGTGTTCATATTATATTGACTACTCCATTTGGCGTCATTTATTTTATGAATGCTTTTATTGAATCAACACGCACGCCGAGTATCTTTGCATTGCGTTACGTATTTGTTTTTTTATCACAAACTGATTATGTGGTGTCATTTTTTCTCTACATACTGTTGGGAAGTTTCTACCGGCAACGTTTCTGTAAATTACTTAAATGCTTCCGAGAAAATAGATACAGAATACGTTCATTCCAATATCAACAACCTCGATCTACGAAGAAGTTCATACGAACAGTTGTATTAGAAACATTGTAGAGAAAGAAAAAAGTTCTCAAGAATATTAAAAACAAAAACAAAACGCAAATTATGAAACAGAATGTGGGCGAAGAATAAATATGAACTATGGTTTTAAGAAAATGAAACCTTATGTTACTTTGAAGAATTATGAGAAATGTGCGAAGAGTTTTATTTCATCAACACAAAAAACATTTGTTATTTTCAATATATTAATAAAATTTCTTTTTTCTTTTTACTAAATAATAAGCATTTTCAGATTTGAATCATTTTTATTTTGACAACACATCAATTGACAGTAAAACAAACTGACTATGCGCGTCAATAATGAGATTAAATCTCGATTTATATTCATGAGACCCGACGATTTTTCTCTATAATGAATCTTTTTCGAAAGTACTCGAATGATAATAAGAAGATACTTTGCATCCTTCAATATCATTTTATGAAAAACAGAAACAGAACACAGTGTGACTGTCAAAACATAATTATCTTCGCAGCGAATAAATGCATGTTTAATAACAGAACTATCAGTCTTGTTCCATTTTTTCTTCCGTTTATAATTTTTTAACAATCTAATCTACGTTTCTAACGTTTTCCTGTGGGCATATTTTTTATCATGCACATGAATAACTCCTAACTTTTGATTAGAAATTTCATTAATAAATTAACTTTATTGTTTTTATTACTATTTGACTTTTAGTAGTCGAAGATTTCATTAGAAATGTCGACATTGTTACATCATGTTCTCAAAGCAAATATTTACATAGAACCTGCATTGTTCATACTAATTATATCGACTCATATTATCAATATTCGTATACTAAGTTCACGAGCACTTCGTATTTTACCATGTATCTATTATTTTCTTGCCTATTCTGTGACAACAATTATCTATACATCTTTAGTAGCACCAACACAAATTTTACGTGCTTTGTTCATCGGCTGGGAAAATACACCAGTCGGTTGTCATATCTATTTTTTCGTTATATTTCTAGGGCCTTATGTTGCTCGAGCAATGCTTATTTTAGCTGCATTTGATAGATATTACTGTAGTTCACAACCACGTCTTATGAATTCAAAATATGTGAAACGGAAAGCTCGTAAAATGATCCTCATTACTACTATATCTATTTCAATTTATATGCTACCGATGTGTTTCATCTATTATTTTGATAGAAGAATTGGTCGTTGTTTACAGTACAAAAGTTTACCAACGAAAATCTATGTTTCAACTCAAGCAATACTAACGATTCTTGCGCCCATATTAATGATTATATTCGGTGTATTGACAACTATCAATAGTCATCGAATTACTCTTCGTTTAGCTCAACAAAAAGTATCCATGCAAAATCGTCTTATGCACAGACAAGTCAGCCGTATGTTACTTCTTCATACGTGCACTCATATTATTTTGACTACGCCGTTCGGTATCATTTATTTGATGAATGCATTTTTCGCGTCTACACGCACACCAAATATTATTGCTCTACGTTACATATCGGTTTTTTTGACACAAATAGATTATTTATTGTCATTCTTTTTATACATATTATCCGGTGGTATTTATCGTGAACAATTCCTTCAATTATTTCCATGGTATAGACAAAATAGAAAAAGAAAAGAGCCAAAAGATTTAATCATTGTAAACTATCGTCAAAATCCTGTTTCATGTGCTCTTTTAACGAACACTTGAAAATACAACGACATTATTTGTTTATTTGTTTTTTGTTAAATTAATTAAAAATTCATACAGAATAATCTGGAAATATCAGCAAACCGATTATCAATTAGGAGCAGTATTTATGAGACGAATAAAGAATTACTTTGTATACTTGATTTAAAATGCTTGTTAGTGACATCTTATAGGTTTCAAACAAGAAGAGAATATATGTAGAACTAGACTATCCAATAAAATATTTCAAAAGTATATTTTCGTTTTCGATTCGATCGATCAGACGAACGAACAGAATTCGTTTATCTCTTTTCATATATGAGATCTAACTAAAATTGCCTTCCTTTTTGTTTGTTTATTATTCTTGCAAGTATGTTTGTCTATATGTCGACATAATATCGCATCCGTTTTGAATAGAATAAAAAAATGAGATTATGTTCGAAGAAGGTCAAGGCTTGCAGTCGGGACAATATAGATTTTCATTCTTTAGTCTTCTCGTTTTTTTTTAAATACATCTATATCCGAGAAAAGAGCAAGAGTATGTCATATCGTTTGCTTATTTTTTGTCAACAAGAGAAACATATCAATTTCCAGTTTCTCGGTTTTTTTTCGATTCGATTCAATTCGATCTTTTTCCTCTCGTGTCTTATCGTATAAACACATATCTATGTGTATGTATGTATAATTTTTGATTGATATCAAAAATCCAAGGGAATTGTACACATTCAATGTCAAATATTAAATCTCGTAGTATAAAGAGCACACACGCAATATGAGCATTTTTTCGAGTAGAAAAAAAAGAGGGAGGGAGAGAGGGAGAGAGAAAGAAGAAAAAAAGAGAATAGAACATATTATCACTACTGTACTTTCGCTTTCATCTATTTATTATATAAAGAACAAAAAAGAAAAGAAACCGAGATAGTAAAATATTCGATAATTTTGTTCAGCTGTCATTTTAGATCATTTGATCAATTGAACAGATCAGGATGATCAAAACCATACGTTAAAACAACAATAACAACAACACCAACACCAATAGGTAAATCTCAACGTATGACTTTTTCATTTTCGCCTTGTCGTCGTCTTAAAAGATAGATTTTACATAAGACCTCGTCTGCTCTTCGTATACCTTATGACGTCATCGGACGCCTACCCTCTAAGCAAATCGATTAATCACCACATTATAAAGCAGAAGAGAAAAAGGAAGAACCGTGTTAGGACATAGAAAGATGATGAAAAATCCTGATGATTCATATTTTATTGCTGTTTGATATTAAAATTTTATTTCGTTAATTCAGAAAGCTGAGTAATTCATTGACTGAAGTATAGGTACAAAAGATTATAGACTCTAAAGTTTTATTTACTACAATCGACACCGATCGTACAGACGAAAAGAAAAAGTGCAGCAGCTGCTGTAAAAAAAGAAAGAAATCGTCAGTCTATTTTCTTCTCTTTTTTTCTTCTTTTTTTTTCGCCCCCCTTTTCTTCACTTTATCGTCATTGTTACTGACTTTTTTGTCTTGTGCACGCATTAGCAAACCGCGAAGGAAAAAAGACTCGAAACTGAACACATTTCGATCGAATTGTGCACACACTTGAGGACAGGGTGTGCGTGTGTGGGAGAGTCAGAACGAGAGAGAGAGTGAATCTGTATACCAGAAGAAAACAAACATTGAGACTCTTTCGAACGAATGTAAATATATCAAATGGCAGAAGCGTATAAATCACGTGTCCAACAAATATTCCAGGATGGTTTTAAATCAACGAAGAATTATCTCTCGGAACATGTCGATGCACGTTCATTAGTCGAACAAGCACAACGCAATGTACGTCAGTTAGCTCGTAAAGCTGAACAACGTTTTCAAGAGGCGACAAGTCGGAAAGAACAACTGCAACAACCATCACCATCACAGGAAGTAAATATATATTTAATCAATAAAAATTCAACTGATAACAACACATAATATTTCTTTCCAGTCGGAAAATATGGGCAATTGTTTTAATTTCGATCGGCCAATAGTAAGCAAATCTCATATCAATCATCAAATTGACTCAAGAGAAAATCACAATCATTTAAATTCAACCACATTGACTAAACTCAATCCATCATTATTATTACCGATCCTTATTGAACAGCCCTTTCTCTCCCCAACGAATTCGCCGATATCAACTCCAAATCGTCCAAAATCGAATCTAACCGTTCGAACACCTTCATCATCAGGCGTGTCCAGTGTATCATCATCGGCAATATCGCCGAAAACTCCTCACGAAAATACCATATCGAATCGTTTTCAATATATCGCAATATTTGATTATGATGCACGAACAAAAGATGATTTAACTATACGAAAAAACGACCCATTAGAAATTATCAATCGAAAAAGTTCAGCATGGTGGAAAGCCAAAAATGAAAATGGACAAGAAGGCTGGATACCATCGAATTATGTTGCTCGACGTGATAGTTTAGAATCTGAACCGTAAGGAGACAAAAAAGATTCAATAGATAGAATATTGTTCTTGTTGGTTTTCTTTTGTCTAGTTGGTTTTTTAAATCTATACAACGAATCGATGCCGAAAAACAATTGATGTCCGATGTAAACGAACATGGAAGTTTTCTTATTCGAAATAGTGAATCAAAACGAACGGATTATTCACTATCCGTTCGAGATAATGATTCAATAAAACATTATCGTATTCGACAGATTGATGACGGACGATTTTATATTGCACGTCGAACAACATTCGATACATTACAAGACCTAGTTGCGCATTATTCTCGAATATCCGATGGTTTATGTGTTAATCTAAGAAAACCTTGTGTACATGTAGGACACGTTAAGACAAAAAAGAAATTTGCTTTGTAAAAATGATCGATTTTTGATTATAGATTGTTAAACCTGAGCCCGATGGTTTGTCACATAATCTTGTTGATCAATGGGAAATTGATCGACGCGATTTGAAATTAATTCGACGTCTTGGTAATGGACAATTCGGTGATGTTTGGGAAGGTTTATATAATAATCGTATGCCCGTTGCTATCAAAACACTTAAACCAGGCTCAATGAATCCAACGGATTTTCTTGCTGAAGCTTCGATTATGAAGAAATTAAAACATCCCAATTTAATTCAATTATTTGCTGTCTGTACAATTGAAGAACCAATTTATATCGTCACTGAATTGATGCACAATGGAAGTCTACTCGATTATTTACAAAGTTAATATTGATTGTCCTTTTTTTTCTTCGTTTCTTTTATTTTTAAATTGTTAGCTTCTCGCGGTCGACAATTAAAAATCTCCGTATTGATTTATATTGCCACGCAAATAGCACGTGGAATGGCTTATTTAGAACAACAAAACTATATTCATCGAGGTAGACACATTCTTTCTATGTTTATTTATTTTTTCTTAAATTTCTATTCAAAATAGATCTTGCTGCACGAAATGTCCTCGTCGGTGAAAATAATACTGTTAAAATAGCTGATTTTGGTCTAGCAAGAATTATTAAAGTTGATATTTAGTCTTTCGCAATTGTTTAGAAATCATAATCTTTTTGTTTTCCTGTTCAGGAATATGCTGGCGGTATGTACGAAGCAAAAGAAGGTACTAAATTCCCCATCAAATGGACCGCACCTGAAGCAGCACTTTACAATCGATTTACCATAAAAAGCGATGTAAAACTCGATCGATAATTATTCGTTTTTACTCCATATCTCATTCGTTTAGGTTTGGTCGTTTGGAATTCTACTAACTGAATTAGTTACCTACGGTCGTACGCCGTATCCCGGTATGACAAATGCCGAAGTGTTAAGACAAGTCGATCAAGGTTATCGTTTACCTCAGCCAGCGAATTGTCCCTCGTCATTATATTCTCTGATGCGTGATTGTTGGCATGTTCAACCGGACAATCGTCCATCATTTAGTACGCTACAACATCGGTTAGAAAATGACTATGCTGAAGAAACCAATCCTGATCTAAGCGATTGAATATTTGGTATTTTGTGATATTTACAATCATTGAACGAGGTGCTATTTGATGATCGACGATTGGACTTCAATTTCTCTTCTCTTTTTTTTTTCTCTCTCTCTCTCTCTTCAGACAATCGATTGTTTTTGAAAGACGATTCCTTTTGTTCGTTTGTTTATTTATTTATTTTGTTGATTTGGGAATTTTCGTTCTTCAGAAACCATCTTGGTGCCTTTTTTGTTTAATGTAGATAATTCAATTTATTAAAAACAAAAATCATAATACTAATAATAAGACGAATATTTAAGCAATCTGTTATTATTTTCTTGTTGCTTTTCTAGAACAACTATCATGGATTCGAATAAACGTGGTTTTAGTTTATTTGGGAATTATAATCTCAATGAAACAGATACAAATGTTCCTGGTATATCGCCAATTCTGTTTTGTAGACAATTGTGTGTCTTGTTTTCTCTGTCTCGTTTAGTTCATTCGACAGCAGGAATGAGTGCACTATCGCCCTACTTAAATTTCGATCCGCACGTATTGAATCCGGTAAAAAAACGAAAGAAATGGATTGAAACAGAAATTAGACGTCTGTTTGCTTAGAGTGGTACACAGTTTATTTTACCTGAAGGTCAAAAAGAAAAACGAGGTCGACTTGAATTGATGTTTTTCACCATTGGTGGTTCGGTGATTGTTGGTAAGAGACGAGAACAAAAAAAGAAAGTTGAGACGTGAAGATTTTCAAAAATATTTGTTTTTTCTAGGAAATATTATTGGAAATCTATCAGGATTGTATAAAGGAATGCGTGAAACCAAAAATTTAACGGGATCCGTACGAACTTCATCGTGAGTTTCGAATAGATTAATCCTATTTGTTTTCATTCTATTTTATTCAAGAATTATCAATTATGTCGCACGACAAGGTGGAACTACGGCATCAGCTATGGGTTCGATTGGTAAGACAAATCATTCGAAAGAGAATTTATCTTAGAAAATAAGTTTCTTTTCCTAGCACTTATCTATAGTTTACTTGGTACCGGTGTTAGTTGGGCACGTGGTGTCGATGATGAATTAAATAGTATTGCAAGTGGTACACTAACCGGTTTGTTATATCGTTCAACAGCCGGTTGGCAAGGTGCTCTTCGTGGTAGTCTCTATGGTTTAGGAGCATCATCGCTCTATGTTCTACTTACATCGAAAGAACGTCTCCAGACGTATATGTAAACCCGATGAAAAAATGTTATTGTTACTTTTTTTTTGTTATTGTTCTTTCTCGTTGTTTTTTTTTGATAAAAGATGATAAAGAGAAAAAGAAAATAAACAGTGCAATTGAGATATATTCACTCTCTCTCTCTCTTATCCGTTGTCTGATCGATTCATCGGATTCATTAAATATAGTTAATGTAGCAAAGAAAATTAACGAATGAAATAGACAGAATATTTATTATGATTATCTTCGGCTGTTTTTACCGAATAATAATAATAATAGTAATATGATTAGTTGTAATGTTAGCTGCTGTTGATGTGTTTATATTGAATTTTGTTATCAGACATATGGATTAATCTCCAGGGTATTGTGATGAGTAATGCTCAGAGCGATGACTAATTAATTCGATTGTTTAGCGAATTCGAGATAAAATTTAAAAAAAGGCATAGAGAATAAGTTATCATGTTTTCTTAGGTGGATAATCAATATTTGACATTTGTATTAGACTGAATTTATCTAAGATAAGAATTATCTTAAATTTATTAGCTTTTTCTGTTTGAGAATAAATGGGCACTTTTTTTATTGTATCGAAACAAAAACCATGGTCAATCTTATTCAACAAATATAACGAATCAACTAGTGCAAATAGAACATTTGGTTTGTTGTTGTAACTAGAATAATTGCTCACGCTAATTCGATTGAAAAATCAACAAAAGATAAAATTTCTTGTTGTTCTTTTCTCGATACAACAAAGTACATGAAAGAAAAAGAAAACGATATTTGAACAAACATTAAAACAAAAGAAAAAAAAGAGCGAGAGAGAGAGAGAGACAGAAAAAAATTTGTTAATCAAGAACGAAGCGCATACGGCAAAATAACACTGTTCGTTGTAAAAAAAGAGACACTACGACGTTCTTAATCAGCCGATTAAAACGAAGAGTAAAAGAAAAATAAGTGAAAGGATAGACACTATATAGCACAATTTTGTCTACAATTTTTTTCCAAGGAAATAAAACTCATAAGAAGATACAGCCGGATACTAAATGCAGCTGATTTATAGACAAAGACGAATAGTGAGATGACTAGGAGTCAAACAGAGAACAGGGGAGAGAGAGAGGAAGTGCGTCTGGTTTAGATTTTTCAATTTTCGTTTTTTATTGCGTGATCTTAATTTGACGATTGTATGCAGGTACACGATCATGTGGAATAGGTACTTCAACTGTAAGTGTCGAATCTTCGCTCATTTTAGCTCGTAAATTATTAACATCAACCCAATCGGGTAGAACATATTCGCGTGTATATTCACGATTGATTTGATTGCCACCTGTATTCTCAACATGTGCAGCTTGAACTATTTTAAAAATAAATCAAATTTAAGAATTCTCTTCTATGTTGATTCGATTACCTTTTAATACATTATCGTTAACTTTAACACTGACATCATCGGGTTTATAACCACTTAGGTCAAATGTAAGTTTAAGTTGTTGATCGCCAACAGCATACGAATCGTTGAGACTACGATTTGCTGGTAAATTAAATTGTTGTGTTTGATAGGTTGGTGATATCGGAGGTCGATAATCGCGAACAGGTATTTGAATTGTTAGAATACCATCGGCACTTAATGTATTTGTTAGATTTTTTGGTTCGGCTCCAACTGGTAAACCTAAAAGGAAAGTAGAAGAATAAATCAATTCAAATTGACACGCTGTTTTTTTTTTACCGATTTCACGTCGAAATTCTCGTTGTGAAGAACCACGTCCATCACGTTCTTGTTTGAGTGCTGTTATTTTCAGCATTGTATCGTTAACTTGTATAGCTATATCTTCGGGTGCAAATTCGCTTAGATTAAATTTATATGTTACATTTTTTCCGCTTTCATTTCGTTCATAATCAGGTCGTGATGATAATGTTGAAAATGGTGTCGTCGAGAAATTATTATTATTATTATGAACACTACCACCGCCAATTAATGTCGATGCTGAACTTGTTGTTGACGAATATTGATCGCGTAGAGGACTACTACGACGAAAATTATTCGAGTCACGATAGACTGGACCATCTTGTCGAAATGATGATGATGATGATGTTGTTGAATATGAACTTGATTGATTATTTCCATAGTTATAATTATTAGTCGATAGTGGCGGTGGTTGTTGTTGTCGACCACTGCCGATAAATGTCGAATCAACAAGACGACTTGGACTTGCTGATCGATGATAGGCACTCGACGATGATGCTAATGCTCGATCATTGTAAACTCGATCGAGAAGAACAGGTGCTTCCATTATAAGTGTGCCATCATCATTTAAATAAGATTGTAAATTTTGAATATCGACAAATTCCGGTAAGGTCAATTCACGATTGAATTGTTTCGATTCAGTTGCATTACCAACTTTGATTTGTCGATCACCTTTGACAATTAACATTCGGCCTTCAACTTTAACGTTTAATTCGTCAGGTCGAAATTCACCTTTACAAAAAAAGAAAAGAAAAAAAAAAGCGTAAATGAAAGATGATATAATCAAATAATCGGCTCGTTTTTCTCTTACCAATATCGAATTGAATTTTATATTTCTTTCGTCCATCTTTATCTTCTTCGATAAACGATTGATGTGTGGCATCATTCGATCGTGAACCTAAAGCTGACGAGCCACGAAATGTTGGCCAATCGATACTGCCAAATTCAGGAAAATCAGGAAAATCCATACGCATACGTGGCTTTGATTGAAGTATTGATGAACTAGGAAAATCGCCTGTTTGTAAACGTGATTCATTGAAAAACTTCTCTCGCCATCGTCGACATTCGTCTTCGAATTCACGCATACGTGCGCTCATTCGATCGTGTGCAATATCATTTGAGGGAGCATTCGACGAACGAAAACGGATAAAACGTTGATCATCATTAGGATTTACTGTAACGGGTATGACCGTACGTGGATGATTTTGATAATATTGATCATTAGCCATTGTGTCACCGATTTCGATTGATTATTTACGATTTGAAGATTTAAAAAAAAACAAGAGCAATTGCAAATCGATTACATCAAATAAATGACCAAGGAAATAACAACCAGATGCAGAGATAATTAGAGCTAATATCTAGAAAATGATGAGCAGAATGAACATTTATCTATCGATATAGATATAGACGTAGATGTCTTAGCTGTCAGACGAACTAAAGAAAGGAATATGATGTAGTAGTAGTGGGAATAGAAATAGAGAAAATAAAAGCGATAGCATGATTGTGCCTGTTTACATCGACAACAATCTTCCTACTAGTGCTGCCATTACCCTTATTGATGGGGAGGAGAAGCACTCGCTTTCTTTCTCTCCCTCTCTCTCTCTTTCCCTTGCGCTGCTACGGGTACGCTGATAACATATGTATAATAAGCGCCGATGCTTGAGCAAACGAACGACAATCGTTCTTACTTCTTGCTTGCATTTCTAGTTGGCGCATGCACGCACATAAACCTAAACTATGTACGTTTTATTTATTTGTTTCCTTCTCTTCTTCTTCTTCTTTTTGCATCTCTCTTCAACACTCGTTCTATCACCGAAACAAACTCGTGTGTTGATTATGAGTTCGAAAGAGAAAAGCGGTGTGCATGCGTATGCGTAGGCAACTGGTTTTTCTCCTAGTTTCTTTTCTTTTCTTTCTTTCTTCTTCGTCATCACCATCTTCTACTCTTCAATTTCTATTCTCTTACTAGTTCGTAAAGTACACACATACATACATGTATTCATGAATGTATATACCGAACAGAGCGATGAAAGAAAAAAATCAGCTTCAGCTCGGAAATAGGTTACATGATTTCTCGGTTTCTTTCGTTCTGTTTTTTCTTCTTCTTCTTCTGTATTTAAATATACAATGCCAACAGAAAGAGAGAGAGACCGAGAAAAAGAAAAACTTATCCTGTCAATACAATTATCAAGTCTGATGATCTATGACAGGTATAGACGACGCAAGGCGATGACTAAGGGTTAAAACTGATAGACTTTAGTTGTTGAGTGTGGCTCAAAGCGAGACATTATATAGAACACGACGCATCAAAGGGTGTTATGTCAATAAACAAAGAAAAAACGTATATCGTTGAGAGTGTATTTTGAAAGACAAAGAAATGTTACACAAGAAAATGGTAATATAACAAAAGACAGCGAGAGATCATTGTCGTCATCATCATCATCATCATCATGATCATCGCTGTCGTCGGTCTCCGATTTTGTTACTAAAAAACATTCGAAGTAAAGATGAAAGAACGAAAGAAAAGAGCAACAAATGGAGAGACAAAAGAAGGAAATATGATATGATCGAAATCGTATTAGATCGCTGAACAATAATCATTATCTCAATCGTGCTTTAATTTGATTTCAATATGTGTATCGTCGATTATTTTCTAGTAAAATAACCAAGTAACTGAGACAGAAAAAGAAAAGATGAAGAAGAAGAAGAAAGAGTGAAGACTGTATGAAGATTTTATTGCATCATTTCTGCACGTCAATATTCAATCGTCATGCATTATATGTACAAGTGACTACTTCATAATTCAATACGATGAGACGAGCAATAACAAATCAAATCGTCTTTATTCGAAATAAGAGAACGAAAGAAATGAAGAGAAGAAAATCGACGACAACGAAAGAAGAAAAAAAAACGAAGAAATGTTTCAAACCCTGAACTGTTCTCTCAATTTACATAATCCCTCTTTTTTCACTGTTGTTTTTGTTATGATAGAACGAGATGAATACATACACAAAGGATTAGTTGCTTTCACTGTATATACACATCAACGTGCACACTCACAAGAGAATGGTAATGTACGGATTAAATTCGTTTCTTTGCCTATATGCGACTGAAACTCAAGCTGCTGCCACCACCACCACCTTATTTTGCTCTTCTCTTTCGTCATACGTTTGAATACGAAAAGAAGAAGAAGAAGAAGAAGAAAGAAATGAAGGTTTCACTTCGATGTGAGCAAATGTGAAGGCCAAAAATGAATAAATGCAAAAAAAAAGTTTGACATTTTTATGAAATAAAAAAAAGGCGAAAAAACTCTCACCATATTGGATAAGGTCATTAGACATGAATAATCAACATCAAATCATTTCTCTTTCTCTATGTCTATTAAACATATTCTCTTCAGACTTACTCTCGAAATAAACTCGATGTGTTTATTGTTTGAAAGTATAATATTTCTCTATCATTCTTTTGATCAATCAGAACGAAGAATATAGGGGAAAGGATCTCTGTGAGACTTCCAACAAACTATTTCTTCTAACCGCAAATGACTATTCTCGATCGTTGTTTTTTCTCTACTAATACTTGATGTTGGACAAGAACAGAAAAAAAAAGGAAGAAAAAGACGAAGAGAAGAGAAGAGAAGAAGAAGAAAAAATGAAGAACGAAAGAAAATATATAGGCTTATCTTCTATTATTTTTTTTTACATTATTATTCACTATTTCTGCAAAAGCAAGTCGCACAAAAAAATATCGTCACTTTATCATAATGTCGTCGTAGTGTATGTGTGTGTGTTTTTTTTTCTGTTCTTATTTATATATATAAACATAGGACGTTGATGATTATTATCGGATGCTGGATGAATAATCCAATGAAAAAAAACGGTGTTGATCTTGGAAAAGAAAACAGAAAAAAACAACTGAGACAGTGTTATTATGATTGATGTATTCTTTACCTGTTACTATTTATCCTTTCGACGAAAGATTACTAATTAAATATTTGCTAGACAAATGGACTAGTGATTCTTTTGTCAGAATGAAATGAAATCGATGCAGTCGAGTAATTCTTTTTCTTTTTCACAAGAGAAAAACAATGTCTGGATCAATAAAAGTTAATTCTATATATTTTCTATGCGTGTGACAAATGGCTTTTAAGTTTCTCGTTTGAACGTTAGCATAAAAAATTCTATTCTTTTATTATTTTTTTTTCTTCTTCTCGCTAAACGTCATAATTACTTAGCTATTATAGCTAAATGATCCCATTAATAAATCTTTCCTTTTTTTTTCAAAACGCTTGACAAACGAGAAAGATTCTATTTTCATCGTTCATTATCTTCAATGACAGTTATATTTTTGAACAAAATAGATCTTTTGGAAAATACACACAAAAAATATAATAATTATATAAATATAAATATGCGTTACATTGAGAAATACACGTACACGTTTACCGTACATCTAGATATATCTAATAAATCTATCACGAACAAAAGAGAAAAGGAAACATCTAATTTTTCATATCTGGAAGACAACAAATCGTGCAAAATGACAAGAATTTCCATGAGCACCGTATAAAAACAAAAAAACAAATTAGATTTCGATTTGTAAACTCGTTCAATCACACGTTAGGAAAATGATTGGTCGAATCGAATAGACGTTCATCGGATGATGTTATTCGTGTTGCAGCTGAATCGTATACAGACGATGTAAATGACGCATATTGAGGCGAATTCGAGCCTAATGTTGTTGTTATTTCGTGAGCTGCTTCACGCATTTCATCAGGCGTTAAATTTGTACAATCGCGTAGTTCTTCTAAGATAACTGCACTGTATCGACGATCGATACCCGATGTATCGAGACAAGCATTGACAAGTTCTTCGACGTCATCTTTGCCCGGAACCGACATCGAATAGGGTCGACCAGCTAAAAGAAACTGTTGGCAACAATCGAACATATTTTGCAAATATTTACTTCGCTGTGAAATATTTTCAGTCGATACAGACGGATATTTGCAGAATTGAGATTGTTGACTATTGGATAATTGAACAGCTCGTGCTTTAGAGAAGAAGAAGAAAAAATCATTTTTACACAAGAAAATAAACGCACAAAGAAATCTACTTCGTATAGTATCGCCATTTTCAACGAACAATCCACGATTTATGATCTATATAAAAACACAGAAGAGTTAGAAACTGAATAATTCTTGGAGATTTTCATTTTATACTGATGATTTTTGTGGATTTGAATCATCGAGACTTGTCGATGCTTTGACTAGTGTTGATTCTTGACTATCAGTCTTTTTTCGAGCAAATAATTTGGTTAGAACGGATCGACGACGACCTTCAGGCGGACGTTGTACAGGACTTGGATTTGTTTCGACGGTTTCAGGTGGTTCACGAAAATGAACACTTGCTTCTTTTCGAATATTTCCTCGACGATCAGTCAATCGTAATGGTGCTAATGGATCTTCTTCATGTTTAGGAACTTGAAAAACATATTGATCGGGTTCGATACCACGTCGATCAGCTGAGATTGCACTGAAAACGAACGGAATCGAATATTAAGACAGTTCGAACTGTTCTTACCCGACTCGAAATGGGGATGGTATATGTAGATTAACATCGTGGTCGATTTTCATCGAAACTGGCCCATCGGGATCTCGTCGAAGAAGCGTGCCTGGCGGTGACATTTGTGAAACAGCAAGAACTGGCTCATATCCAAGTCCGTATTGTGGTTTACGCATTACACGTGAAAATGCATCGAGCATTGAACCAAACAGCGAATGTTCGCGCTAGAAAAGAAAACAATAGATTGACTTTTTTGAGAACTAATTCTTGTCCTACACGGTGTTGTGGTTCTTCTTCTTTCCAAAATCGATTGAATGTTTCTTCATCATCTAAATCTCCTGATATTGCTCGTCGAATTTCAGGGCCCAAATCGTGCAATTGTCGTAGACCAGCTTGTAACGCCACGGAATTTTTACTCGCACCTGAAAAGCCTAATTGAACTTGTTTGGCAGCTTGTTCTTTGCGTTTTTTAAATCGTCGAAAATAATCTTGAATAAGAAATGTCGCATAAAATTTGCCCACGGTCACATCATCGTCGGAGCCGGGCGGAGGTATAATTTGATCTAATAATTTCTGTGGAGTTCGTTTCCAAATCTTTCGAATGACAGCTCGTAGTTCTTCATTGGCTTGATCGATATTTCCTTCGGTTTTGATCTTCAATGATGTTCGTATCAGGGCGAACAGCGTCGCATTAAACATAACTGTACCATCTTGATTCAATGGCATGTTCATTGAAACCAATTTCTATTTCGGAAAAAAACGAAATTCAACGAACTATTCTTTGTTTTCAAAAAAGACAATAGACACGAGAAAAGATGGAGCTATGTCTAGAAGTGTATGCCAAGCTATTCTATCAATACCTTACATGCCACTCGATGTGGGCAAAGCGTCCCAAAACCGAGTGGTGGCGAGATTTTTCTGAACAATTGAATGAGATCGAGATGTTTGATACATCCTCTGAATGAAACAACAACAACAAAAGCACATTGAAAAAAAAATATATCGAACAAAACAACAGTATCAACTGATATACGGATAGATGAAAAAAAATATAGATCTACGTATATCAACGATATGTAAACAATAGATGAATATACCTTGCACGCTGTCCGATGAGGGCAGAACTTTCCGAACCCTAACGGTGGCGTGATACTTCGAAGTAAATTAACGACTTCGAGATGTTTTATTCGTCCTCTGTTACAGAATTTGATTTAATCAATAGGTTTGTTTTATTTTTTGTGGGGTTGGTAAAAGGGATTTTTAATCAAGAACAACAAAAGACAGAAAAATGCTCGTACTTTGCTTCGGGATCATATTCTGACCAAAGTCGAACGAATTCATCGAGATGATGTGGTCCTAAAATAGACCAATCTCGAGTTAAATAATCAAAATTGTCCATAATAACAGCGACGAATAGATTAATAATCTATTTTAATACGAGAAAAAAAGAATCATGAGTCGATAAAAATTGAATTCAAGATTATTTACTAAGAATGAACAAAGAATATAAAACGATAGAAAATATGGTATCGCAAAGTAGCTTCCACAATTTTCGAATCTTGATGAGAGTGATCGATTATCACATTTTGGACTTGCACTTGGTCCACATGCGTACATAATCTCTTGCCAAGCTTCACCCGTTGCCGATCTTCAAAAAGCAAGAACAAATTACAACAGCTCAAAATCTCCTCTGTTTTTTTTTCTTATTAAAATTACCGAAACAGAACCAAAAGTGAATTAAAAAATGTTTGAAAGTTATTATTAACATTTATTGGCGTATCTTCATCCATCGCTATTTTGCCAAACATCTGAAGGTAAAATCAAAAAATGTGATTGCAGATCACAGATGATACGCTTTACCTGCATGCCAATAACTGCGTAGATAAAAAATAACATAGCGATTAGCAATGCAACATAAGGTAGAGCCTAATGAAATCAATGGAAATCCTCTCGAGTTTTTTTTTATCAAAATCTACTTGAAATGATTTAATAAATGTCCATAAGAGTGTTCGTATGCCCTCGCCTCGGCTCAGCACTTTAACCAATCTCATCACACGAAATAGTCGAAAGAAATTGATACTAATTACATTTGTTCCAGGCTGAAAAATACAAGCAAACACAATATTTCCTAATGTATGTCTTATTCCTTTTTTTGTCATAAATCAAATAAAACTACTCAATAATCATTCTAAAATTATAAGTTTTTTGTTTGCAAATAAATAAATGAAATCACACTGATTATATTTAAAAATACAACAACAGAACGAACAATATTTAATACCTGATGTGATCTCCAAACTCGCTATGTGAAAAAGAAAATAAAAAGAAAGTTTTTCATGTGTTTTACCAAAGAATGAATTTGTTCGAAAGTTCAACACCAAGACATGTGTGAATGAAATTTTACATGCAAATATGCAATAAGAATGAGAAGATTAAAGCATCCCGATAAAAATGAAGATTATAGAAACATTTATATATACTTTTAGCATATTTTTTTTTCAAAAAAAGAAGTATTTTCAATCATTTCATTCGAATTTTAAATATCGATCTCATTCGAATACTTACAGCGATTATGTCGGTATAAACGATATCGATGACACTACCGATAACAATAACAAAATCACAACAATTCGATGGATCACTGAAGTAATTCTACAAAGAAAGCAAAATTCAATTTTCCAATCATGTTGCTTTTTTTCCTTCTGTTTTACTCGGCAATGAAATGCAGCCATTTTTAAAACAAATTCTAAGGCAAATATAGCCGTAAAAACGATGTTCAGATAATCCAATGCTTTCGAATAGTTCTCCGGTTGTTTATTGTACTAGAAACAAAAAATGAACAATCGAATTGAATGAAAGTTAAAAATACATACTTTCATAGCCAGAACAACGGTATTGATCATAATCAAAGAAAATATTGCGTATTCGAATGGAGGCGATGTGACAAACCACCAGATTTTCAATTGAATTCGTTTCACAGGTATATAACGTTTGATTGGTTTAGCTTTCAATGCAAATTCAATGCATTTTCTCTGAAAAGAATTTCAAAAATGACTCGAATTTGTCTTTTTTTTCGTATTTCGAACCTGATTTTTATCGAGTTCACAGTTTTTATATTCTTGTTCACCCTCATTTTGAAATGTAACGATAACGAAACCGACAAAGATATTCACCATAAAAAATGCAATGACCTACGAAGAGAATCAAACTCATTTCGATGTTGACAATCGTAATAATCTTACGATAATAAATGCAATGAAAAATGGAGCTACAAATGGTCGATAATTATAAACAGGTCCTTCGCCTTCACCTTTCGAATCAATTGCTGTATGTAATAGACTTGGCCATCCTTCAAATGTAGCAACAGTAAAAAGCGTGAGAAGTGCTTGTGGAACATTATCAAAATGAAATTTAGCATTTGTCCAAACGCGTGGTTCTTTGTAGATTCGATCTTCGAATTTCAAGTAATATCCTTTGCAATCTTCTTTGTTTAACATTGATTTATCATTACACGAATAGAATGTTCCCTACGAACGAATTAAAAAACAGTTTTTTTTTTATTTTATAAAATCAAATTTGTACTTTGAATAACTGTACGCCCATACAAGCGAACATAAATTGTAGAAGAAATGTCACCAACATGATATTTCCGATAGTTTTTATCGCAACAACGACACATTGAACAACATGCTGAAGAGAAAAATAAATGTTTTCATCATTAATTGAACTCGATAAAAAAAAACGTACTTTAAGACCTTTTGCGCGGTTAATTGCACGCAATGGACGAAGTACACGTAGTACACGAAGAATTTTAACAACAGACATTGCACGATCTTTGATTACCATTGATATTAATGACACAGCAACAACAACAAGATCGAGAATATTAAATCGATTACGACAGAATGCGCCTTCGTGAAGAATTAAACCGTAGGAAACAACTTTGAGACAAATTTCAACCGTGAATACAGCCGTGAAAAAGTAATCTGCTTTGTTAAGAATCTGAATGAAGAGAACAAGATGTATTTGATTATGATTTTGCTTTTTTTCGCCCCTATTTTATGCAAACCTTATTTCGAACCGAATCAGGATCGACAGGATCTTCTGCACCAAGTGAAATACTTGACAGTAAAATGCAAACTAACACGATATATCCGAATGCACGATGATTGCAAACACGATGACAAAATGTACGAAATCTTTTCAATATAAAGAAAAAACAATTTATTTTTATGAAAGTAACTAAATATAATTTTTAGATTCACTTGTTTGTGTGAGAGAATATGAATAAGGAAGAATATGGAGGAATCAATTTGACTTTTTCGACAATATTCAATTCTGACATACGACGTGGACTGAAGACGAAAACAAAATATTGATGATTTATGATATGAGAATATTCAAACCGTGCAATAGGCCGTTCTTCATCATCGGGTTCAACGACTACTTCTTTAGTCAAACATTCGGCTTCAGGTTCAATTTCTTTTTCGTTTTCCGGTTCTTGTTCTTGTTCTTGTTCCTGTTTGTCAGTTACGTCGACTTCTTCGTTTTTAATAACTTCATCTAGTTTTTCCACATTTCTAAAAACAAAACAACGTTCATCGAAGTTTTTCTTTTCCTTCGATTTCAATGATCGAATGTACTCTTCTGCTAGTTTAGCATTTTCATTAATTTGTCGTTCTTCTTCGTTTCTTCGTCTTTGAGCTTGAACACGTTTCTTTAGTTCTTCTTCTTCAGCAGCTGTCAAATTTTCTGCATCAGCCAAATTATCAACCGCAACTAAACACTCATACATTTGTCAATCATTTTCTTTTCCTTTTCCATTGACTTACTGGCCAAAAAGACATTCAGTAAAATATAATTACCACAAATAAATAAAACAATAAAATAAACGCAAACAACTGTTCCAACTAATCCAAGACCACCTAAAGCTCGTATGCCTGTATACAAAACTTCATTCCAATCTTCTCCAGTCAAAATCTAAAACAACGATTGTTATCTTTTTGTCAATGGAATTTCATTTTCACATTACCTGAAAAACTGTTATCAATGCTCCCCAAAATGAATCGAAATTATTTCGTGGTTTTTCTTCAACAGCAAATATATGATCGAATTTGCCTCCGAACATTTGCATGCCCAATAGAGCAAATATGACAATAAATAGAAATAATAATAGAAGTAAAGATGCAATTGATTTCATTGAATTTAATAATGATGCAACAAGATTTCTCAATGCTGTCCAATAACGTGTCACTTTAAAAACACGTAGAAGACGAACACATCGAAGCACCGATATGCCCAAAGGTGTCATGAGACCCATGTAAATTAAGACAAATTCAATAATCGATGCAATAACAACAAAACAATCAAAACGATTAAAATTCGATACAAAATAGCCTGTGATGCCAAGTGAATACATTTTCAAGAGCATTTCAAATGAAAATAGACAGACAAAAACACGATTGGCTACTTCTTGAGTGTTGGTTAACCATTGTGGTTGACCGTAGTATTCAGTTGCAAGAACAACTGTATTGAATAGAACAAGAATAATGACCATCCAATAGAAAACTTGAGATTTAATCATTGTATGAATACGTCGACGTGTATAAGCGTGAAAAACGCGTAGATAACGTCTAAATTCAATAAACAACAAATGATTTAGTAGATTTGATAATTGAATAACATACAATTTATTGTAAAGCCAGCCACAATGTTTTTCTAATTTTCGTTCTTTTTTCACGGGTTCACCCGATGCATTTAGAGTGACTAAATGAAGCACAAAATCCGATAATTCAATTTGAATAATTAAAAAGAACAAAAAAAAAGCTTCTACCATCATTCTCGGCTGCATCTGTTGTATCATCGCCGATTTCTAAATTAAAAATTCAATTGAAAGAAAAAAGAAACTAGATATCATCTCAAACAGTCAATTTACCGGCTTTACGAATCCATGCCATGTAATTACGGAAGGATTCGTCGATGATTTGAATTTCTCGTAATTTTTGAAAATCACCACGTTGTTTTGCTTTTTCTCTTTCTTTAGAAAATTCTCTACGAAAAGAAAAAATAGATAACAACGGATCGAGATCTCTATTTACCCGCTTAGAACACCTAAAACCAGATTCATGACAAAAAATGAGCCAATTATAATCAATGAAACGAAATAAATCCATGCCCAATCTCTTCCAATTGCGTCATTCATCTAAAGAGAGAGAGAGAGAGAGAAAATCTTCTCTTATAAAACGATTTAAAAAAAAGATTTACTCGATATAAAATCGATGTCCATCCTTCCATTGTTATACATTGAAACACCGTTAACATCGCCAATCCGAAATTATCGAAGTTGATAATTCCGTAATAGGGCCCGTCCCAGCCGATATCTTTACATTCCTGTCCGTCCGGACATCGACGACCTTTGTCTCCACACGGTCGAATTTCATCAGTACGCGGTAGCTTATCTACAAAGGCACAAGTTTCGTTTCTTCTTCTGTGATTTGAAACGTGGAATTATCTCTTACTCGTTCCATTATAATAACAAGTTGAATGCATTTTTCCACAGAATAATTCTAAACCAATTATCGCATAGATTATAATGACAAAAAGTACTAGCAATGCAATATGTAATAGAGGTAACATAGCGCGTAAAATTGAGTTCAATACAATTTGCAAACCTTAAACAGAAGAGAATTTGTTTGGAAAATAATATCATTAAATGTAATTTACAAATATACAACTACACGATGAACAACATTTAGAAGTTCTATTTACTCGGTACACCATTGACAAGTTTTAATGGTCGAATAACACGAAAGGCTCGAAGAGATTTAACATCAAAACCTTGAATTTTATATTGAACCAATATCACACTTAGAAATCTGTCAACAAATCAACCTCGGTTTTGTCAAATAAACAAAATCAATTTGGATTTTTACCCGACAACAACAATTATAAAATCGAGTAAATTCCATCCACTCCGTAAATATGCATTCGGATGGAGACATAAACCATATGCTATGATTTTCAGGATAACTTCAAGTGTAAATATTGCCAAAAAAATATATTCAATTTGTTCCTAAAGATTTGCAGATAGATAGATCGATCATAGAATTCATCAAAACGAGATTTACTAGGATCGAATTTGTCGGTGTTGTATCATTACTTGGTAATGGTTTACTCAAAGCTAATGCTGCACAATTGCAAAAGATTGTAAATAAAACAAGATACTCAAATGGTCTAAAAAACGAGAGATAATTCGAGTTTTTAGTGTTTTTTTTAATTGACATACTTCCATTCGACAAGTTTGATACATGACCGACGTAGTTTATTATCCAAAGTCAAACAGAACAAAACTCGACGTGGATGTTCAGGTGTTGTTTGCCGACGTTTACGACGACGCATTTCAGCTTGTTGTAGAACAGCACTCCATGCATTATTACCCGTCGGTATATCCAACAGATGTGCCTAGATTTTTCGATGATTTCAATGAATAAATACATTGTATATACATGATTTTTGAACTCACAGCTTTTTTCGGTGGCGCTTTCATTTGTGGTGGTAATGGTGGCACTAAAATGCAATGAATTATTAGTTAGTAACAAAGTCGAAGTTTGGTTTTAACACTTACAAGTATCGTACTCATCGTCCGCTACGTATGAATACGTCAACGGACTAAACATGATAATTGCTTTTGTTGTTCTGTTTCGAGACTTTTCTCTTTCTTTGTATTTTGCTTGTTATATCACGATTTTATTGAGAGAATATTTTTGATCAATAGATATGGAATGACAAGAATAGAGATCTTATATAAAAAGACTAATAATAATAATAATAACAATAGATGAATGCAATAAACTTACATATCGAACATATTTGTTTTTTTTTGGAAAGAAATTAGCCAAGAGTGGAATGGAAATTTATCTTCGGAAAAGAAAAGGAAAATAAAAATAATAAGAATGAGAAATACAATCTTAAATAAATAGCTAAAAGTAACTGATGTCAGTCAAATCAAATGAAAAGATCAATCAAGGTCGTCAAATGGAAATATCATCAAGGATTTTTTGTTTGTCTTCCATACATCCGGTTCCAGATTAGCTACAAAAATACTCAATGTGCCACAATCAATGCATTGACTCGTCGATAGTAGTGACATCATCAATACTCCTGTCAAATTTAATTCGAAAAAAATCTCGAAAAAAATCTTCTCATTAAATAAAATCATTTTTTCGAATTTATTTTTCACGATCTTTTTTTATTCACGATCAAATTCATTCGACCAATGAAATTCATTTGTTGATCTTGTTTAGATTATTTATTATTTCGACACATTGTCTTCTTTTACATCACACATATACACACACGTACAGTTCCTTGTTTTTTTTTATTTCTTATTGTACACAATCAAAATACGAGAAGATGTCATCAGGTCATCCACTTAAAACACGTGCTGAACAAGACCGAATTAGTTCGTTTCTCCATGAAACAACTCGAAGGTTGGAAAAAAAGAAGAAAATTTGTTTTTGTTTTTTTTAAATGATAAAATCAAATTTAGATCGAACTCACGCGAAAGTCAGTCGCATCGAAGTTCTCGTCATCGTCGACATCCGCTCGATCCCGTTGAGTCGGATTCCGATCCGGAACATCGAAATCGACATCGATCATCGAAATCACGTCGTCGTCGATCGAATTCACGTTCACCGACAAGTGAAGACGACAATCGACGTCACCGATCGAAACGTCACGAGAAATCCTCGCGCCACCGACGACATTCATCGTCGAGTTCAGGCCGAAGTTCGACGAGTCGTGATCGAAAACGAAAAATCTCGGTAAAACGTTTTTTTTTCCCGAAGAATTTTCTCCGCAAAATCTTTTTTTTCTTTCGTCAGATGGAAAAATACGAGCCCAAACCAACAAGTACAATTATTATGCAACACATTCCATCATCGTTCGATGAACACGAGGTTATTTCGTACATTGGATTTGCAATTTTATTGATCTTCGTTTTTAGCTTTTATCCGAACTCTCAATTGCTAAAGTTCCAGTACAAGAAATTCGAATGATTCATCGTAGAGATCCTTGTAAATTTCAGTTCAACTAATAAAATGAACGAATATTTCGAATTCGTTTTTCTAGCGACGAATCTTCAAACGGCCTACGTCGAATTCAACTCGATTCAAGACGCTGAACAATGGATGAATTTAACGCAGGTTCAAACAAAAAAACCTAAATATTCCATCATTCTTGTTTCTATCTATTGGTGGGAGTGTCGTCGTCTGTTTGACTACAATCGACGGCAGAACACTAGTTCTATATAACTATAATATAAATCAATGCGAATTTATTTGGACACTCGAATGAAAACCTTACTCTTGATTTTCATTCAGGGTACGTTTCTTCTCAACGATCATGCCGTTACGTTGAAACATCGATTCGACGACGAGTCAACATCATCATCGTTCAATCATCACAACGACAATAATTCTCTATCGAAATCGTCGAGAAATAATATCAATGAATTACGAATGAGAGATTGGGATTGTTATAAAGTAATTTCAAAGCAATCGAATATAGATTTTTTTTGATTTTAAAAATCGATCTTTCACGCGTTTGTTTCAGTGTGGTGTTCAGAATTTTAAACGACGTGATCATTGTTTTAATTGTCATATATCTCGTGAAGGTATGTGTGCTCAAGCAACAAAAGGACGAATAATCATCTGAAGAACACAAACAATCTCGAAACAAACAAAGGAAAACACAATTAATATCTCTCGATTATTCTTATAGATTCGGAACGCACAAGAGATCTCGATGGATATGGATTTGTTGGATTAAATCCTTGCAATAGTATGTCAACAAAAAAAAATGACGATTTCGACGTCTATAAGCGTGTGTGTCTCTATATATTTAGCTTTGGTGTTACGTGGTCTTGATATTTTAACAATTCGTGAAACAATCGAAGCGAAATTAATTGAATTAACATATCTCAATGTGAAAAATTGTGCGATTGTTAAAGATAATTATACCGGTGTCTCACGTGGTTTTGCTTTTGTTGAATACAATTCGATACATGTTCGAATGCCAACACTCTCAATCCGATTTCGTTTTATACAAATTTCGATTTTATTTAGGAATCGGTCTTAGTCTACGAAACATTACAAGCATTAGTGCCTTGCCTTGAAATCGAAGGCAAAGCGGTGATTGTTCATTTTGCCAAGAATAATTTTGCAACTTCGTAAACATTCTGAATCTCTCTACAAACAACTTGATGACTAATTCGAGAATATATTTGTGTGTTATAGCCTCGCACAAATTGAAAATGAAGATGAAGATTTCTATTCGAAACGTTCGGGTTCATCTCGACATCGATCACGACATGATCACGATCATGTAAGAGGATTTCTCGTTTTTTTTTTTCTATTTTCGTTTTGAAATTCTTGTTTGTTCGTCGATTAGGATCGTTCGGCTAATGTTTCGCAATTACTTCCATCGAATAATGGTAACGAATCGATTTTGAAATATTTTCAGTTGAATTTTTTTTCGAAAATTTAGTCGATCGAACAAATACGGCTGCTGAAATCGCTCAACAAGCCTTACAAAATATGCACGCACAAAAAAATCGTGATTTCACACGTTCACAACGCCGTCGTAATCATTCGAGCGATGATTCGTCAAGTGATTCATCGTCAAATCAACAAAATAAAAAACAACGTTCAACAAAAGACACCGAAATGTATACAACGCCTGATCCATCGAAATTCGAATGGTATCCCGATGTTGGATATCATTTCGATAAAACAACGGGCTTCTATTTCGATGCCAAATCTCAATATTTCTATAATCCAACAACATTGAAGTATATGTATTGGGATCCAGTACAATCGACATATGTACCTGTCGAGGAAACAGTAACAGCAACAGCAACAGCCAATGAAACAGCAAATGTTAATACAGGAGCTGTTGAATCGAAAGAGAAAACTAAAAATCCTCAACAAATAGCGAAAGTAAGACACGAGATTGAGTTTGGCGATGATGTATATTTTTGGATTGAATTAGGAAATGGAACAATGGGCTAAGAAAGAACGTGAACGTAAAGAAAAGGAAGCAAAACGTAAAGGTCAAATTACAAGTACAGTTCCTTCAACAGCAGTAAGTACTACTGATTCGACATCGACAAGTTCGAATACAGCCAGTGGAACAACAACAACATCAGCTGATACTGGTCTTTCCATTAACCGACCAACTGGTGGTTTAATATCGTTGAATTTGACGTCGGGAAGTAGTAATTCATCTTCACTCAGCCGATCTGCTCTAGCTGCATTCGATAATCCGGAATCGGATTCGGAAGATAACGATAATAATAATACTAATTCAGCAAAATCTTCATCAACAACGAGTACAAATGTTCTCGATGATAGTGAAGAGAAACTTGTCGATTGGACGAAATTGACATGTCTTCTCTGTCAACGACAGTTTGATACACGTGAAATACTTGAAAAACATTTACAAATATCTAATCTTCATAAAGTATTTACATATTCATCTTTTATTTCAACAATTGAACTATCGTCGTTCATTTATCTAGGAAAACTTAGCGAAAGCAGGCATTGTACGATCACAACCAGTATGTATTTTGAAAAATAGTTCGAATGTAAACGAACTTGAACTTCTATTTTAGCTTGTCTATCGTGATCGAGCAAAAGAACGTCGAGATAAATATGGTATCGATGATTCGAAAAAACGAAATGATTATTCGCCTGTTCGTGAACGGTCATATCCATCGAGTTCATCATCATCATCATCACACCGAACGTCTTCATCATCACATAGTAATTTCTTGGCTTGTTCATTTCTCTTCTTATTCATTTAATTTTCAGATGCTTCATCGTTTTCATCTGATAATATCGGATCGAAACTGATGAAAAAACATGGTTGGCAAGAAGGTCATGGCCTAGGAAAGAAATTACAAGGTCGAGCTGATCCTCTTCAAGTAAATTTATTTTTTTATTCGAAAAGAGAATTAAATCTGATTGTTCGATGTGCTGATTTAGGCGGAAATGAGACAACGAGGACTTGGTCTTGGTGCTGAACAACACCTGTACTATCAAGCCGAACCAGGAGAATCTTACAAAGATGTTGTACGCAAAGTGGCTCGTGCGAGATTTTCAATGTTGGAATCTTGAGACTATTCATTGTTCATGTACATGATTTCTTTATATATTTGTGTGCGAGAGCGTGTGTGTGTGTGTCTATATCGATGTCCGTCTTAAGTATATATATTCACAAAATATATATATACTCGACAGTTTTTTTTTCTACGATATTAAATACATATTACCAAGATGAAGTTTACAGTGTTGGAAAAAGTTTAGTTTTATTGTAAAAATAGTATCATGTGAAAACAGAAAATTAGATAAGAATAGCTTTCAAAAGTGACCATATTGTCTGCTTCTCGGGTTTGATTTCATCTTTATCGAGAGTACGTCGATCAGACCAAATATCCATTTGAGATGCTGGAATCCATTGAGTTTTTTTCCAAAATTTATAGCCAAAGAAAAGTATAAAAAATATCGGAATAAGACTATATGAAACAATGAAAGAAGTAAGATCAAATTTTGGATAGAATGATGTATATCCTTGAAAGAGAATAAGAAATATATTTGCTAGAAATCCAAAATAAGCACCATAAGGATACCATAGAGCTCGAAATGGTAATTCATTTGTATTTATTTCGTTTGCTTCTAGTCCACGACGAAATTGAATATGTGTTAGAGTAATGACAGTCCAAACAATAAACGTCGATACTCCAGATAGATTAATCAAATAAGTATAAGCAGCACCTATTCCACCTGAACCTTGATTAATAAAACAGATCGATGCAAATAAATTACAAAATAGTATTGACATATAAGGTACACCACGTTTATTGGTAATAGCGAGAAATTTAGGTGCTCGTCCTGTTTTACCTAGATAACAAATAGTTCTTGATGTAACATAAATAGATGATATGCCTGCTGATACGACAGAGAGAACAATCAGTCCATTAATGATGTGAGCAGCTACATGAATACCTGCAGCTTGTAGAGAAATCGTTAGAGGTGATGCAGCTGTTTTTGATTGAGCAGAAAGAAGATAGGGTGAATTGTAAGGTATTAATAGACCGATAAAAGTAATTGTCCCGAGATAGAAGATAACAATACGCCAAAATACCTGTTTAATTGCTCTGGGAACAGCTTTTCGTGGATTTTCACATTCTCCTGCAGTAACTCCGACTGTTTCTACGCCTGCATATAATGTACTAGCAATAACAAATACTTTAGCGACTCCATTGATTCCATCTGCAAACGAACCAGGATTTCGCCAGTATTGTGTTCCAATATAAGTACCTCCAATAACACCAACATCAATAAGAATGGCAAGAATGAAATAAGCGAAAATAGCTAAAATCTTAATTAAACTCAACCAAAATTCAATTTCACCGTACACAACAACGCCAACAAGCGAAAGTCCAAGAAATAGAAACCACCAAAGAACGATCCATGCCCATTGAGGTATCACCTGAGTCCAATACATAATGACAACTGAAATAGCATTATATTCATTAGCAAGAACTGTAATCCATAGATACCAATAGATCCAACCGACTGCAAATGACAGAGCTGGATCACAGAATCGACCAGCAAAATCTGTGAATGCACCGCTCACAGGTATTGCAGTTGAAATTTCGCCGAGTGATTGCATGATAAAAAATACGATTACTCCAGTGGCAGCAAATGCAATTAAAGCACCTGCAGGACCAGCTTGCGTGAGTGCTGTACCTGATCCAACGAGTAGGCCAGGTCCAATAATACCGCCAATAGCAATCATCGTTATATGACGACTCTTAAGTTCACGTTTCAATGACTGTTCAGATTTATCCTGTTCCATTATTCCGTCGAAAAGCTGTAAAAATACGAATAAATATCCTTGCTCTTTTTCTAAATTCCGACACAACGCCACTAACCAATGAATATTCAATTATTTAAATGAGTACTGATACAATGTATTTATGTAAAAAAAACCAAGTAGACAATCGTTTTTCTTTCTTTCAGTATATATACTACGTAATCGATAAGTTCACGAAAAATTATTTCAACAAAAGAGCATCACGCGTTGTTTCATTATCTCTCTTTCTCTCTGACCAAAAAGGTACATTACATATAACTTTCTAAATGTGAAAGATTATTATCTTTCTTATTCGAGATAAATATATCGAAGTTTTGTTGTTGTTGTTTTTTTGCATGAATTTAATGTGTGCATGTTGTTCAAAATAAAGTTAGGTAAAAGTGTGTATGTAGGATGAGAAAAGATTGAGCGAAGATAAAAGTAGAACAGAACAAAAAAAAAAGAAAAGAGAAAAAGAAACAAAAAAAAAGGAAAAGTTATATATTCATATAGACAAATGATGAAAAAAAAATCAATAGCAACAGTAACAATCAAAGCGATGATCAATGAGAAGAAAAGCGCATTAATTTACAGGAGCGCATACAGAACAGCATACACACACACACACGCACACACATACATACACGCAAGAAAGTGAATAAACAAAGTATATTCATAGTTCGAAAAAGAATAAGAGGAGAAAAACAAACAAAGACACAGATAGATTGATGCTAATGATAATCGTCAGCAAAGATGCGCTTGTTTGGAAGCTCGCTAATGCGTGTCTCTTCTTACTGATGTTGTGTTTTGTTTTAAAATCATTCTTCCATTCGTTTTAACTCATCTCTCGTCGATTTTACCCTAGTTTTTAAAGCTTAATGTGTCCAGAAAAGAAAATACATATACAGAATTTGAGAACACGCTACTCATAAATATATATATATATCACTCGGCCAGAAAATAAGAAAAACACATACAAAGAAGAAGAAAAAAAAACACTTTTCTGTATTTTTTATCATCGATAGAAAATACTGTTAGTTTCTATATAGTTTTGTTTGCGTAAGAGATGAAGTCTGTTAGATGAATTTACCGTACAACAAAGGACATGATGTTTGTTAGTATCTGTGGCAAATTCTATTGTGCAAAAGAAGAAAAAAAAATAGAAAAAAGAAAAGAAAAGAAAAGGTAGAACAAGATAAACAAACAAAACCTTTTTTGTATCACATTAAATGAAAAACCAACAACAATGAGACAAATGCGAATGAAGGGACCTATGCGTGCTACTTGTCAATAAAAAAATGAACATAGAGAGTTGCCTGCGATAGGTAAATCCATGATGTTTTAGTTTTCAGCAATAAATTCACTTCGAATTGCAGTTTTTATTGCTCATCGACGTACACTATTCGACTATCACCTAGAAAAATGAACGAAATTCGATCTTATGTTCAAAGATAAGACGATGAAAAACGAGACTCAATACCTTGAAGATAATGATCGACTGTATTGGTCCATTTCATTGCTAAATAAGCTGTTAAGTCATCAAGATTAAAACGATCTGTTTGAGCAGTTTTTCGTTCTTGACTATAAACAAGTTGTATTGCATTCGACATGATATCTGATGCTGCTGCTGTTGTTGTTGTTGTTGTTGTTATTGTTTGATGAATTTGTGAAGAAGAAGTTTTTGTTGAATATTCATGTTCATCGTCTGGCTCAAGATCATCATGTTCCGACTTGGTTTCGATGAGTAATGATGATGAAGAAGATGGGATGGGTTGAAAATAGGCTGGATGATGAGCTGGCTGATGAGGATAGTAGATTGGCGTTGGATAGATAGTTGGTGGAATTGAACCTTGTTGAGGATAATCAGACGTAGGATAAGGTTTTTTTGTGGCTTGGACATAGACTGGACCGGTTTGTGATGTGTAAACAAGAACTGGCTCATTGGATGTTTGATTTATTTCGCTATCAGTTTCAGATTCATTGGTGTTTGTTGTTGTTGTTGGTTGTGGTAATATAATATATTGAGATTGTGGTGGCATATACGGTTGACGTAATAGATTGTAATAAGCTAATTGTTGGGAATAATTGGCTAAACGTTGATTATATTGATAGAGTAGAAGTGGATCGATGTAGGATGTTTGTCCTGTTGATTGGTAGCCGCGTTGCTGTGGTTGTTGTTGAGGACGAATATCTTGACCTGAATAGAATTGTGGCGTTCGATTTGTTCGTTGTGGATATTTTCGAGGGTATTTTTCACCCTCTGCTTTCGATTCAGTGAATGAATTCGATAATTGACTATCTTGTTCAGTTGTTGTTGTTGTGGTGGTGGTGGTGGTTGTTGTTGTTGGTTGTTTGTCATCAATGTCGATATCGAAACCGAATGAAACATCATTGAGATCGATATCACCTGATTTATTGAGAAAAACGACGGGTGGCGTTGGTTTCGATTGTCGTTTGAGTAGAGATGAGAGCGATGACGACGACGAATGCGATGATAAACGAGGAGAATTCTCGGGTTTGTCCGTTGTATCGATATGAGACGGTTGAGGAGCAACAACAACAGTCGACGGAATGGGAGAGTTCGAATTTGGAGCTTCCTCTTTGATTGTTGTCGACGACGACGACGAAGTATTCGAAACAGTTGGACGAGCCTGTGGTAGACGTCGTTTTTCATTGGTATTAACTGATAATGGTGGTGGATAACGTATCGAACGTGCAACTGGAGTCGGCTCGGGACGACGTTCTTTGGCAATTCGACGACGATGTGTAACGGTGACAAATGGTTCGGATATCGTCTCGGCATTCGAATTGTTGATTATCAATGATGAAGAATCGATTTCTTTAACTGTTTGAATCGATTCTTTCGGTTTTTCGATTGGATTTACTCGAGATTCAGTTGCTAGACGTGTTGTTTCTTGTTTTGTCTCATTCAAATCATTGTCAGGATCATCGACAATCGTCGACGATGATGTCGATTTACTTGTTTTTCTTGTTTTTTTCTTTGTCGAATTTTTATTCGCGATTAAATCAGTTGGACGTACAGAAACCGAATCGCCACCAATGAACATCACAAGTTCATCGACATCTCGATCGCCTCGATGACCGGGTATCAATTCCGTTCGAATGATGTCCTGTTGTTGCGCTTGTTTACGTTTCTTCAACGAACGAATCGACCGTGAATTTGTCGATGTTTGACTAGCTGAATTATTTGCTGTTGTTGTTGTTTGTTTAGTTGAATCGTCATTCGACACGTGTTTTAATCGAACAATTTGTGCATGTGTTTCGTCTGTTTCGGGGACGGATTCCGATGTTTGATTGTTGAAATCACGAGTTCGATATGGATACGGATTTGTTGGTTGAAGATTTTTGTTATTTGTAACTGATGAATTATTGTAATGTTCTTCATCGGATTCTTCGTCATTGTCTGAACCCGAATTTGTTCGTACGCTTCCGCTGTTATCCGACGAGGATTTGGTTGTTATCGAGGAGCCATGTGAATTGTAACCGTTGGTTGTGAAATATTTTATTCGATCGTTGGTCGTACTTGTCGAAGTTGTTGTTGTTGTTGTTGGTTGTGATGAAGTTTTCGGCGATGGATTCGGTGATTTCTTTGTTTGTTCATCGTCGTCATCGTTGATTAAACGTACATAGGGAATATCTGATTTCGTTTGTTTGTTTGTAGTTGGCGATGAATCATCGTCGGTCGAACATTCGGATGAGGTCGATGATGATGATGTTTGTTGATTTTCATCATTATTCGGAAAGTAACTCAATGCAGCTTGATTATGCGATTTCGTTGTTGTTTTTGACGAATGTTTTTTCGCTTCTAATAATTTACCGGCACTCTGAGCGATATTCTCTTGAATCGATTCGCTTGTGTCACCGAACGGCGGTGAATTACTTCGATCTGGTTTTTCATTCGAACAAACCGGCGTAGAATTCTAAATTGAACACATAATAAATTATTATTATTAGAATAGAAAAAATAGCGAATTACTTTTTTACGATCCCGATAATCGTCGACACTGATCGCGATTTGTTCGTGTTCATTTGTTTGCTTTCGTGGTGAATCGTTATTCAAACGCGTTCGATCGTAGTAATTGCCTTGCATTAATTCATGTGAGTTCGTTCTTGAAAACAAAGAGAAGAAAGAATTTCGAAAATTAAACATCGATTTTTGACACGAACTTTTTGTTCGACGACGATTTCGGTTGAAGATCATGGATTTCATCGCAAGCTTGATTATTTGCTATTCGTGTTTCAGTAAATTGTTGTCGTTTAATAATCGATCGTGATGTTATTCGACTGTTAAACGATGGAATTTTATTTGTTGAATTCTGTTGTTGTTGTTGTTGTTGATCATCATTATCATCATTATGAACTGCGTTTTGATTTGGCAGATTTGACATAATGATGAATAGATGAATGCAAATCAATAAATCTCAAGTCCACGTTAACAAATAAATCGACAATATTTTTCTTCAATTTCTTCGAGATATTATTCTTCATTAAATAAATATCTGTAACAAAAATACATATTATATCGATCAATGAATCATACTTGTACAAAAGAGTAATAGTATTATTCGTTCTCTGCGTTTTGTTTTATGTATGTATTTATTGCATCCATTTGACAGCCATCGATAATGTTCGAGTACCTTCTTCGATGATGAACAATGATTGTCGAAAGCGCTATGTTCAATGTCAACTCGATTTTTCGATTACGAAAAAAATGAATACGAAAATTGTTTCGATTTTTAGTAAATTGAAATTCAATTTCATAAAAATCAATTCGATCGAGTGACATCTATCGACACGAGTCTGTTTTGTAGTCATGGAAAATTAAACAGATAAGCATCCTAAGCTCTAGTTCTCGTTTTTGTCAAGGTCTTGTTTACTCTCGACACTTGTGTCTATGTTAATATTTGGTTATTTACTTAGAATAATGATATGAAAATGTCTATGAATTTCTTTTCTCTGTTCGTGTTGTAAACATCCTGCTCGTTTTGACTTTTTGCTTGAATGTCAGACTTCATCCTTTTCAAGGCAATCAAATCTTCGCATGGTTTTTAATACTGTTCATTTAAAAAAGAAAGATGAAATGAAAGAAAGAGACGAATTTAACAAAGGTACATTAACACGAAAGAAAGAAGAAACTGTTCAGCAAGCCAAGAGAGAAAACAAAATCTATATTGCAGACAAAACAACACATAAAATGTAGTGATGTCGTGTTAGTTTGTTTTGTTGAGAAAAGAAATTGACCAAAAAGAAAAACAAAGACACGTTTCTTTTTCATGGGATTTGAGCAACTAAACAACATCACTGTTAATGAAGAAAAAACAACCGAATAACTATCCTGTAAAGACGCAAGAAGAACAGAAGAATCACAGTTAAAGACGAGAAAGAACACTGTACAAATATATATAATACATTAATAAGGATACGTCGTATTATGTTGTTGATTAAGAAATGCTGTTGAATCATTTGTTGAATTTGAATAGGGTAGATTCATAAATGAATGGGATGGCGTTTGAATTGATGTAGCTACCGGTGGAAGTAGATCATCGAATATCGATGATGCTGAATTCGAACTCATTTGTTGAGCAAAAAGTGTTGCTGTTGGCGATGATGATGGAGTATTCGATGATGAAAATAATGATTGTTCATTCGAAAGAAAACCCATCGAATTCGTTGATGGCGAAGAAAATAGATTGTGTAGGAAATCTTTTTGTTCGTGATGAGCTGCAGATACAAATGTAGGTGAATTGGTATTTGTACTTGCACTTGTTTGACGTTTGTAATCATGTCGACGTGCAAAATGTTTATTTTTTATATTTTCTAATTGATTTAGCTTGTTAATAATTGAATTCTAAAAGTAGACAGATGTCGAACAAAGAGTAGAGAGAAAAATGTGTCCGTAGAATTACGCGTCTCGAAGAATCATTTGTTTGATTTCGAACTGATTCTAATTGAGATTCTAATTTCATTTTTGCTAAAGAAAAATAGAAATTCATTGATTCTTCAATTGATTTTTTTTTTCGACTTCAAAACGAACCGGCTTTATATTTTTTCAAAAAATCAATATGTTGCTGATGAAACATCTCGGGATTTGTCTTAAAAGAAACACAAAATTATCGTTGTCTGAAATTAAAAGAAAAGCGGAACCAACTTTTGTTTGATGTTGAATCGTTGACGGTGATCGACTTGAATTCGATCCGTTTAGAATTCTCTCAAATGTTAGATTTGTATCACCGGTCGATTTGTCGTGATTATATTTCCCTGAATTACTAAGTATACCACGAACAATCGAGTCCGAATCTTGTTTTCTTGATGCATCGTTCAATATCGATGATTGTTCAGACATAAAATCTATTTCATAACAAAAAATCTCTAGTTAAAATTCCAATTTCAATAACCAACTCGATGGATCATCGTCAGTCGAACGACGAAAATTGGCTGTTATGGTTTGAATATTCGAAATCATTTGTGCTAGTTCACTGTCGATACATTGATCATTTTCGATTAAGATTTGCAGATAATCTTGAATTGTCAATGGACGTCGAGATTTCGATAGCTCGAAAATATTCCCTTGAATTGTCAAAGGATGTAATTTTTTCGTCATAAAACACATGTTCAACGATGGAACGGATATTCGACATTCATCGTCTGATATCAATGAAGAATCGTTCTCGACTGAAGACACTAGAAATCGATTGAGATTTTTCAGTTTTTTAGAAATAGAATTTCTTATTATTTTGAAAATCTACGTTTTTTAAATGAAGAACTATTTCCTTTGATGTCAGCTGTACATTGATGTTTCCATGCTGTTTGTAATTCATCGAATTGAGACTTTTGTATCGAACTGAGGACTTCATTTCGAGCAACAATTGTATCATGATCACAATGATTCATAACGAGTTTGTATTCGGTTTGAAGGAACACTAATGTTCCATTTCTCGACAAAAATCTCCACTGTAATTTACTCGAACCAGTCGTTACACCTAAACGAACGATTTCAATTGAATTTCTTGTTGATAAACAAAAAACTTCGATTTTACATTTCCAAAGTGCGTGCAATTTAACTAAACGATCTTCCGAATAGACAAAATTAAATATCGATTGACCAACAATCTCATGTGGCAAATAACCAGTGATTAATGTACCGCGATGATCTTCGAATTGAATTTCTCCAATAAGATTCATTTTCGTATAGAATTCTTGTTTGGAGATATCATGAAGTGTGATATCGATGTACGAGGATTCGTCAAGAGTTATTAAAAGTATTGTACCGATTGAATAACTATGCCGAGGAGTTGTTGAATGCACATCTGTTAAGAAAATCAATAGACAGGAGATTTTAGGTGGAATTTTAGCTACCTATGGTATCTTGATTGAGTTTTTTCTTTCGATGGACTTGTACTTGACGATATTCATTGGAGTTATTGGTCATCATTCTTGCACAACAAGTATCATTCGCTTGCGATGGATTGTTGAGAAATTTCAAGAATCCATCTCGTTCACTATCTTCGATTAATAATAAAATCGACAGACCGATTAATTCAGTCTGAATAAAATCGAAATTGATTTCGTTTTCGAGACAAACAAAAAAGAGCAGAAAAACAAACTTGTTCAAAACCGAAATGTTGTTTGATTGCTTTGGATACATCGACAATTGTATGTTGATTATCCAGACAAACAAGTGTGCCCTGCATCGCATCGAGCAACACACTGCCCATTTCTTCTAATGGTAATCGAGTTGTCTGTTGACGTTGCTGTGCGATTGAATTTCTGTCAACTGAAAAATTCTAAAAAAAAACCCAATCCAAGATCAACATTGACTAAAGTAACTTGTCGACTTGACCTACATGTGTTTCCATTGGGCATTACGGCCAATGCTGATGCATCGCCCTTCTATTTACAACAACGAAGAAAAAAAATATTTCAAATTTCAATATTTTGATTAATTCGTTTATTTTTTCTAAAATGTACGAAGAAAAGAAAAAAAAAATTCATAATTTTTTCTCTTTCATCCTTGTCAACTGAATGCAAAGAATTTTGTTCTTTTCGACTATAAAAAAGGGGCAGTGAAGCAAACCCACATTGCCGGATAACGTGATGTTCGGCGTGTTCTCGTGGTAACATAAGAAAAAAGAGAACGCACCTTTTCTTTTCTATTACGTCATGTGCAATGCGACTAAAATTTCTTGCTAATTAAAACGAGAAGAAAAAAAAGACAAGAATATAATGCAGAAAAAAAGAAACGGTTTGCTTCTTTTTTATCTTGAGAATATATGAGGAACAAAAGAGAAATATTTCATGCTGAATAGATGACCTTCTCAGTCGAAATATGTTGAAAAATTGACAAAATCGAAATGAAAGAGAATAAAAGGTCGATCGAATTTTAAAGTAAAATAACAAAATAACAAAACCATAAGAAGTTATTTGAAGAAATTAGAAAATATGAGACGTAGAAAAAACCGAGAATGAATTTTTGATTTGTTTTTCCTATCAACTGGTCAGAATGTTGATAAATACGAATCGAATATTAACAAAAATTCTTCAAGATTTTACAAAACTAATAGAAAAGAAAATATTTTCTCGGATGTTTTTTTTCTCATGAATACTATTCGATAAAAATTACGAGTGACATCTATTACACATCTGGTTTCTTATTGTCGTTATTTATTATCGTAAATAAATATTTAGGAAAAATCAAGGATAATTCTTTTTTTCTTGCAGAAAATTACTTTATTATAAATCAGACAGTTTTTTCAATGGTTCGTCAATAATCAATGCCAAATATTGTCGAAATATATCATCAGTCGAATAAATTATGTTGAAAGCAGTTATTCTCATCGGTTCAACACAAAAAGGTTTTTAATTAGAAAATTCAGAAAATTTTAAAACCGACAAAAATTCTTTTTCAGGAACACGTTTCCGTCCTCTATCGTTGGAAATCCCCAAACCATTATTTCCAATAGCTGGTTATCCTATTCTTTATCATCTAATCGAATCATGTGCTCAAGTAAACATTAAAATAAACTATGATGCAAGAAAACAAAGCCAACTCGAACTGCTCTATTCTCTTCTAGCTACGTGAATTACGTGAAATTCTCTTAATTGGTTGCTACCAATCAAACGAAGCACTTTCACGTTTCACTGCTAATGCTCAGCAAACGTTCAATATTTCTATTCGGTAGACAGACTTTGTCATTGATCGATTTCATTCGAAAATCTCTCTCGATTTACCGTTTTAGTTATTTGCAAGAATACGCTTCGTTAGGTACAGGCGGTGGTATCTATCATTTTCGTGATTTGATCAAATCGAATGTTTCCGATAAGGACGTATTCTTTGTCATCAACGGTGATATCTGTGCTGACTTACCATTAGTTGAAATGCTTGAATTTCATCGTTCTAATGTTGGAGAAAAAGGCTTTACAATTCTTGGAACTGAAGTAAAGATTAACATTCAATTCAAACAAATGTTTTTCGAAATTATTTTTCATTTGAGGCAACTGAAACACAATCGACTAATTATGGTTGTATTGCATGGGATAAGGATACATATGAAGTAAAACATTACGTTGAAAAACCGTCGACATTCGTTTCGAGAACGATCAATTGTGGAGTTTATTTATTCACGAAAAATATCTTTCAAATTCTTTCGGAAACATATCGAAATAATCAATTATTATATCAGTACGAACGAGATTCGTTTTCTTTTTTGATCAGAGGAGATTTGATTTCGAAACTATTCTAGTGAATCATTGCCTATTTTTCCGTAAATATATTTTTGAATATTGTTGATCCCCTCCGACTTCACTCTAGATGCATGTTTTCCGAGTTCTATCGACCTGAAATCAGCTGTTTTTTTTCATATGAATTTCATTTTAGGGAATCGACACCATTGACAAACTATGACATGGGCTTTGCAAGAGAAAATATTCGATTGGAAAAAGACGTTCTTTCAAAACTTGGAGTAAGAGAAAGAAAATACAAGATATTTTTCAATGATTACGAAATCATTTCAGGGCACAGGACAATTGTATGTTTTTCCAATGGGTAATCGATTTTGGACAGCAATTAAAAATCCAAGGTAGAAAAAAACACAACATTCAACGATCTTATTTTAGTTTATTTTTGAAATCAATCTAGTTCGGTAATCTATGCCAATCGACATTATCTTGAAATCTATCGAAAATATCATCCCGAACGATTACAAAAACAGCAGCCGAACGGTCCAACAATCGTATGTAAATTCTGTTTTTTTTCTCTCTTCGTATTATCAATTCAATCGTTGTTGTTGTTGTTAATCTAGATCGGTGATGTATTCATTCATCCAACGGCATGTGTCTCTCCATCAGCTGTGGTATTTCGACTACTGAACGAGAAATAAATTGATTTGATTGTGCGTTTTTCTTTTCTTAGTTAGGTCCAAATGTATCGATTGGTCAAGATGTAACAATTGGTTACGGTGTTCGTGTAAGAGAATCAATTATATTGGGCAGTTGTGCTTTACAAGTAATGAGGAAAGAATTTGATCGGAAGAGAAACTGAAGAAAGCATTTGTGCATTTAGGATCATTGTTGTGTACTTTATTCAATAATTGCATGGAATTCAACCATTGGTCCATGGAGTCGAGTGGAAGGCACACCAAATGGTTAGTAGAATCAAGGTCACTGATAAGATGAAATTTCTGTTTGTTTATTAAGATCCCGATCCGAATAAACAATTTTCAAAAATCGAACAAGATTCGTTATTTCACGACGGTAAACTCAATCCATCGATAACAGTCATTGGTACGATAGGAAAGAAATGCACTCGATAGTTCTATTTGTTTTTCTCTCTTTCAAAGGTAATAATGTGACAATTCCAGGTGAAGTCGTCGTGCTTAATGCTGTTGTTCTACCACATAAAGAACTGGGATCAAGTTCGAAAAATCAAATTATTTTATAATCTCGTTCGTTTCATTCGTAAAAACATTGATTCATTCTATTTTTATTTCTTAATAAACTTCTTCTACTGGGTGATTTGATTCAATTGATCAGACAAAAATAGTTCGTTGCTAATTAGTTGAATTCTCCGATTTCATTCGGAGTCAATCGTTCTTTTTTTCTGCTTGTTATACTTCTACATGAGAACCTTGTAAAACAAGAAGAACTAATTCTCCTTGATTTTTTTTTTCGTGGAATAATAGTTGAAACCTTGAGACAACCTTGAATGACATTTTGTTCGCTCAAGAAATTACACTATTAATCTTTGATGTAATGGTCTATACAAAAAAATGTTGCGAACCATACGAATGAGAGTTGACGATATTTTCTTTTTTTTTAAATTTTATTTCAACTGTTCAAATAAAACGAAAATGAAAAAGAAAACCCTACAGAGAAAAGTCAAATAAATTATCCCATTCGAAATCGGGACAATAAGGTGCACGGATATATACTGTGGAAGATGTCGAACAAGGCGTTCGTGTTAAAAGAATATCAAGAAGATCTTGCGACGATTTTCGGTACGGTTTTGGACTATGTTCAATACCTTCTTCATGTTCCCATTCGAGTTGAGCATCTAATAAAATGCCATCATCGTCAATTCGTTTATCAAGATTAGTCTCGGTCATCTAAATAATTCATTGATTACATAAGGTTAAAAGAAACTTTTTTTTCTTATCAATCAGACATACATGCTCAATTTTCTTCTCGTTAGTACTAAAAGAAAACAAAAGCAAATCGAACTAATCAGAATTTATGTTCATCATACCTGTTATGTTTCTCATGTTCATCAGATTTCTACGAAGAGAAAAAAAAGAAAAAGAAAATTATTCATTCAATACATCGAGTACGTTTAAACTAGATGAGCAATGTATTTCATTGAAGCGAAAAATGAGCAGAAAAGAAAAGAATTTCTCGTCTTTACACATACGTGGCAAGCATCTTGACCATTCTTTTTAGTACTACGACTCGTTTTACTATTGCCGTCACATTTGATTTCCATACACCAATGACTAGAAGAAAAAGAAAAGAAGGGAGGAAAGTAAAAATGATGAGATTCAATGTACATCTAAATTCTCTAAGCCTTGAACTCAATCATGATGCAATCTATTATACACATCGGACAATATATTAAAGGAAAAAAGAAAATTCTGAACGTGTGATTTCGAAATAAATATCTATTAATAACTTACCGAAGAAAGTATTTCATCATTCTTCTATAAGTTGAACGGAAAAATGATGGAGACATTATTAAAATTTAATAAAACATACGAATTCATCATTAATCGGACATGATTCATCAGATTTCGTGATGATATCATCGATCTACAAATAAGAAGAATAAGAAGAAGAAAATAAGCAAACGTTTTTTTTTCTTTTGTATTTAACATTGTCTACGAGTAAATTGTTTGGTGTCAGATTTAATGTATGCTGTCAAACAAATCACTCGCGTTTATATAAGTATATCTAATATTCATCGAACAACAGTTGTCTTTCATTTTTACATTTACTCGACAGGTAAAATAAAGAAGACGAAGACGAAGAACAGAAGATCGATTGTTATACAACTTTGACAAGAACATGAATCCTTTAAACTAATTGTATCGGAAGACGCTTTAGTCTTTCGATTACAAAAAAAAACAAAGCTTTCGTATAACGATAAACAACAAGTTCGTACTGAACACAAATCCTCTTTACTTGTCTCATCTGTATTTTATCGGCAATTAACCTAGGGGAAGAGGAGAAAAAAAACGAGAAGTCCTAGTACTAAGACATCACGAATAGAGTTAAATTGACTATACATTGGGTACAACGCGATTGTATATGATGATGATGATGATGAACGAGGAAGGAGAGAACAAGAAGAAAGAAATAGAACTCACCTTTACTTTTTTATTCTCTCTCTCTCTCTTTCCCTTTCTCTCTATTCTCTTCTTGTTCGCCTTTCTCTTTTGAAAGTAACTAAGGTTACTACAAAAAGACATTTAGCATGTACGTCTAGATTTCACAAGTGGTACAGATGAATATTCAATTATTTTGATTTTTTTTACAAGTTTATACTAACTTGAAAAGGACAATTAAATCGAAATTTAAAATCGAATATGATCTCATTTGCTCGTACTTTACATTTGAAGTGATTCTTTCTTTTCTCTTTTCTTTCCTTCTCCTTCCTAATAAGACAAACAAATGAAAACAAACGTGATTGTTTGTACTTTCGGCTAACTAACATATCATCCATATTTTTCTTTTCAATTTTCACCTTGACATAGCTAACAATTGTCATCATTGAACGCACACACTTGCGCCGGATGTGCGTGAGAATATTTTATTATATCAAAAAGAAACAAACGTCTTCGAGATGTCTGATTGATTTTTACAAAATAGTTCGATGAAATCCGATCGAATACCGACACAAAAGATATTTCGCTGCTGCTGATAACTTGAGAAATAAAACATCGAAGTGTAGCGTCCTCTACATAATTCATATTGTTAAACTAACTATTGGTTTAAGACCTCTATGTTGTATATAAATATAGATGCGAATGAATGAAAATGAGTTGAGTTTTGACGAATACATTTCATTTATCTTTACGTAAGAACGGTAGTTTCAAAGAATTAACTTTTAATTAGAATGGCAGGTGACGAACCAGGTAAAATAGATTTATGTCGATTGATTTGATTGATTGAATTTTAATTAAATTTAGATCGTAATAATCGTCGGTCCTCTCGATCACGTTCTCGAGATCGTAAATCTCGACGTCATCGGGATCGTTCACGTTCTCGTGATCGTGATAGTAAACGTCGTCGATCACGTTCAAAAGATCGTTCAAAAAAGGACTCGAAAAATGACAAAACATCTATGAAAAAATACAAATATTGGGATGTACCACCCGTTGGTTTTGAACACATTACACCTGCTCAATACAAAGCTATGCAAGGTAAAACAAAAACATAAATACATTCATTGGTATTGTCTTACGATTGATTATTCTAGCATCGGGACAAATATCTCAAATTCTGACAGGAAAAGATTGGAGTGCGAATACAGCTGCAGCGACGCCTGTACTTGGCAGTCATGTTGTCCATCAATCACGACGTTTATATGTTGGAAATATACCATTTGGAGTGTCCGAGGTAAGACGAATTCGCGAGTTCGAACACGAAATATATGCTGTTTTAGAATTCAATGATGGAGTTTTTTAATCAACAAATGCAGTTAACTGGTCTATCCCAAACGGAAGGAAGTCCAGTTATTGCTGTTCAAATAAATTTAGACAAAAATTTTGCTTTTCTCGAAGTAATCTTGTTCATTTTCATTTAAAAATGAAAAAAAAACAAACTTCGAAATGTAATTTAGTTTCGTTCGATCGAAGAAACAACTGCTGCTATGGCATTCGATGGTATTGTTTTTCAAGGTCAATCACTTAAAATTCGTCGACCACGTGATTATCAACCGATGCCCGGAGGAGATCTACCCAATTCCGCTGTTCCAGGACTTGTTTCAACTGTTGTCGCTGATTCACCATTTAAAATCTTCATTGGCGGTCTACCTAATTATCTAAGTGATGACCAGGTAAGTTTGTATCTCTTTCAGTTGCTCATTTATTTACATATGTGTGTCTATGATATTCCTCTCTTTCGACTATTTTCTAAACGGTTCCGAACAACATCTTTCTTATCCGGCATAAACGGACGCGAATAAAACAAGTCAAACGTTGTTATTTTTCTATTCTTGTTCTAGACTAGGTCAGCAAAACTGTGTCGAGCATTTGGTTAATATACTAGAAAAGAAAAGAAAAGGAAAAAAAAAGCAGAAAACACTTATGATTTGAGCTCGTCACTCATCTAGAACAAAAGAACGTATGGACACTTCCATCTATTTCCCGTGAGTTCGATTTTAGGTTCGATGTGTCAACAGACAGAAGACACATAAATGTATAAAAAAAACAGACGAAACAATGGACAATAATAACAAAAATTTGAAAATTTTTTCTCGTTTAGAAAACTTGTTTTTTTAGTCTTTAGGACAAGAATTATTCTATTTGGTTGGGTGGATTGATTCGTTTTTCTTTCTTTAGATTTTATATTTCAGCAGAGAATTTCGTTGACTCTTTTCGTTTTCAGCGCCTAGGATTTTTTTTTGTTTTTCTATATAATATTTTTAGGTCAAAGAATTATTGATGAGTTTCGGTTCATTAAAAGCATTTAATTTGGTTAAAGATGCAGCTACAGGACTTTCGAAAGGTTATGCTTTTTGTGAATATTCTGACACAAGTGTTACTGACGCCGCTATACAAGGTCTACATGGTATGCAATTAGGTGATAAAAAACTAGTTGTTCAATTGGCCAGTGTTGGTGCTAAGAATATGATGGGTGTAAGTTGACAAAATGTTCAACTAAAATTGTTTTCTATTGGTGGATTTAGATGCCTGGTCCGCAAATGCCTGGTTATAATATGATACCAGCAACAGCTTCGACTGAAGTTTTATGCTTATTGAATATGGTTACCGAAGATGAACTACGTGATGATGATGAATATGAAGGTGTGCATTGATTTTATTGGTATTCATAGAAGATTAGATGATTGTTTGTTGTTTAGATATTATGGAAGATGTTCGAGAAGAATGTAGTAAGTACGGTGTGGTTAAGAGTTTAGAAATTCCTCGACCGATTCCTGGTGTTGATGTGCCTGGCGTTGGAAAGGTAAATTAATATTAAATTTGAAACAAAATCGATTGGTGAATTTATTTTTTCTTCTAGATTTTTGTTGAATTCATATCAATAGGTGAATGTCAAAAAGCTCAGCAAGCTTTAACCGGACGAAAATTCGCTAATCGTGTTGTTGTAACATCATATTACGATCCCGATCGATATCATCGACGAGAATTCTAGATAACAGGAAAGAAAACCTCATCAAAATCGATTGTCGTCTTTTTTTCTTTTCTTCCGTCGTTTGTGTTTGTATTATTGTGTGTTTAATAAAACAATACGAGAGAACAAAAATTTACGTATCTAAGAAATTATTATCATGCTAAATCCTTGATCAAGATTGTCTAATAAAAACTATTAATCGACAAACCATTAGATTAAATTTGTATAACTGAGCAAATGATTGTACGTTTATCATAAGTAGACCTTGTCAAAAAAAAAAACGACGATCCTTCGTTTATTTTGATCGAAGGTTAGACTCTTGCATGTTGTGAAACAAAATTATACTGTAGCGCGTTCAGGTATACATTTCTAGCTACGCTTGGTAGGATAGGAAAAAAAAGTAAAAGAACAGAATAATAGATGAGAGAAAAAAATTAACCTTCAACGCATCTTCATATGTAGGCAAACTAAATAAAGACACATTTTCGTCAGTTTCGTTTTTCGCGACTTGAAGGTAACGATGCGACCAAAAAGAAAGCAACAAATGCATTTCTAATACTACAAATAAATATTATTACGAAGCATTAACCATGGGCAGTCGATTGGGTAGTAATCGAAAACCGACTACTGACCCGTTTTACAATGCTGCATCACCGATTGATGAACCTTTCGAAGCGTACACTTCAACCACAATTATTGCAAATTATGGAAGACCCGTGAGACCACCTGCGCAACCATATGGAGGTCTATATGCGCAAGGTTATAATCAAGTGCCTGGTATTGCTCCGTGGAATTATGGAAATTATTATCTAGGAAATACGACCATGCGAATGATGCCAATGATGTTAAATAAAGTTTATGAATACGGACAAATGCAAGCAAATGCTATGCTTGCTAATGCTGGCTTATTAGGTGGTGGACAAATAATGGCTGCTGCTGCTACTCCACTTCCTATAGCATTCAATCCATTAATTCAAGGCATGTTTCCAATGGCAAATATGGGCTCAGTTAATTGGATGACACCATCATCATTTATGTCCGCTCTAACTGCTGGTCCTATGCCATATCGTCCACCAGCTTTTGATTTTCCAAGTAACGTCAGTATGGTTATGACAGTTCCCTATGGAACACCTAACCCTCTATTTTCATCACCTAACTATACACCTTCTTATACACCTTCCTATGCACCTTCATATCCTGCACCATCTTATACACCTTCGTATCCTGCGCCGTCCTATGCATCTTCTTATACTGGTTATAGTTCAGCATATAATTATAATTCTGGACCGTCTTGGTGCTGTTGCTGCTACTGTATGCCTGCATCAACTGTTCAAGCACCATCACCACCTGTTAATTACTATCCACAATCATATCCTGTGCCTCCATCTGCTCCAGTACCGGTTGTAGCTTTTCAACAAATACCAGCTCAACAACCTGTTCCTGCTAGCTCTAATGTTTCAGCTCCAGTACCAGCTGGTGCACCACTGTATCCATCACAAGGTGCTATTTCAAATGCTACTTTCAGTCAACCACCAGTCATGTCAACTAATACCAATAAGAACAGTGTTACAAATGTACAAGCACCATCAGCAGACACTGCATTACCTGTCTATAATGCTACAGATAAATCGCAATATCTCATTGGTCAATCAGTGACATCCAGTCTTTCTGGACCTGCTTTGAATCCTAATCAACCATTACCAACTAGCACACCGAGTACATCGAAAAGTGCACATCAATTTCTTCCAAAACGTCAGTCATTTTCTAATCGTATTCGACGACATCTACCATCGATCTCTCGTTCGAGTTATACTGTCAATCAAACTCTACCTTACCGTGAACCTAATCTACCACCTATTCTACATGGTGAACTCATATCCGATTCCGGATGGCTACCGAAAACTGCTGCAACATATCAAAAGCTCGCATCAATTTTGCCTGGTAAACAACGAAAACGATCGGTTTATACTCCCGAATATGCCAAACCAGGAAAATCGACGAAGCATAATATTTCATTTATTCCTCGTCGTCGTCGTCATAATTCGAACTCATCTGCATCCGAATATGATTGTGCTATCTGTCAACAACAACGTGAACAACAACGATTACGCGAACATTACGGTTCGTCAACTGTTTCTTCTTTATTATCATCAAAAGCTTCACGTAAACCACAATATTCATCAAATGTATCCGGATTATCGAAATCGAAATCGAAGTCAAAGTCAAAATCGAAATCGAAATCGAAGTCAAAGTCAAAATCGAAATCAAAATCACCATCACCTGCATCTTCACAAGGAGGAAGCAGCTATCAACCTCATCGTGGCCATTCAACAAAAGTTAGAATTCGAAGTAAAACACCATCACCAGAAAAATCGACTTCGCCCGTTCTTCCTCGACAATCACCTATTCGACAAACACGATTAAATGATATCATAC
>ERZ778027.1169-NODE-1169-length-47307-cov-12.113942_pt1 | contig 47307 bp, 61 predicted proteins | sample MGYA00375757_ERZ778027 | MGnify/ENA primary metagenome ERZ778027 (study PRJEB29350, sample SAMN05389817) | bioreactor metagenome | isolation source: Ammonium sulfate bioreactor | place: South Africa: University of Cape Town | collected 2014-02-18 ...
CTAATCCTTCGAATAGGTCTACTGCTTCATTCATTCATTTTTCTTCTCTTCGCTGTTGACTATAGTACTACAAACATACGATGAGCTCCCACGCTAATGGTAAATCATTGACAAGTGACGATCGTTTGAAACAAGCCTACGAAATTCTTACGCGACGAAATCGTAATCGTGGATTGCAAATGAAAGATATTGGTATAGTGATTCGTGCAGCTGGTTACAGTCCATCGAATCATGAATTAAAGAAATTAATTGAAACTAAAATTGGTACTGCCAGTCATTATCAAGTATTCGATTTGCCGACAATACAAGATCTATGTACGGGCTTGAAGAAACGTTCGGAAAAGGACGTCGCTGATAGTTTAAGATGTTTCGATTACGAACGAAATGGATATATCTCAGCTCGAGAATTGAAGTATTTCTTGAGTACACGAGGTGAGAAACTTAGTGAAGATGAAATCGACGAAATGCTAAGAGATATGGATATTGACGGTCAAGGAATGTTGTCGATTGAACAAGCTTTATCAGTACTTTTCGTTGGCGATTATGCACAATAAAAGAAAAATATCCGAATTGTATTTCACTTTTTATTTTATTTTTAAAATACACAAAGCAATAAAATAAAAGCACACTCGATTAATCATAAAATATTCTTCTTTTTGCTTTTTGTGTTCTAAAAAGCGGCTAGTTCTTTTCGTTGAATGGTTCGAACGCCGTCATCTATCGTTAATAAAGATAAAAACGAAAAGAAAAGTGCAAACGATGATAATAAATGCCAAATATCATGTGCATCATATGTATCTAATACAATACAACGTTGATTCATTGTACGTGATATAGCCGGTTGAACTTCGTAACTTTTAACTTCATCATAAAAAAAGTACAATGATGGAATCCAAAATATTAACGATAAAATTAATGAAGCTTTGACAAAACGTGTAAAACGTTCTTTATGAATAGCTTTCATAATGAAATAATAAAACAAATACAAAGCTAAATTGCCCAAGAAGACAAAAAGAAGATGATTAGGAAATGATTCAGGCTGCCAGACAGCACCGTATAATGCAAATGCAATGTTTAACATATTAGCAAAGATGAGTAGTATCAATCGATTGACATAACGTGGTCGAGAACAGAAACCATTGTATTTTAAATGTCGATACAGATGATGCTATACGAATTTCAAGAGATTCAATCGATTAACTTACTAACAACATAATTAAACTTACGAAAAATCTAGACGATATTTTCAATCTTCCCATATAATAGATCTTGGCCGAAAATATGACACAAAGAAGTATATGACAAATACAATAGATAACCCAGAACCATAATTTATCGAAATACTAAAATAAATCGAACGAAAATATTCTATATCGAATTTTGAAATTGATTTTAACGGTTAACATACAACACCAACGACTGTAATGAAAATGACAATAGCTAGAAAAGTAAATGTTTTAGCTGAATGTGGATTGATATCTGCATGACGTATTTGATAGATTTTTAGTAAATTTAACACGCCCATTATGAACATAAAACTTGTATCGAATTGAAAGTTTTGTCTCGATGGACAAACATGATAACTAATTCAACAAACGAATTATTTCAAATTATTTATTCAAATTCAAATAGACGTACCATGCGCTCATCACGCCTTCCATCATCAAACTAATAGCCATGGCATAGAAAAGGCCGAAATGTTGCGGAATACCGTATGTCTTACAAAGAAATCCGATAGTCAAAAGTTAATTTCAATTAAAATCTACTTTAGCCAAATCAGGTTCTCTTTCGACAAATCTTGCATAAGCTGAATCTCGTCGATAGACAATAATAAAAAACAGTATGCCCAATGCAGTATAACCAATATTTGATAGGATATTATTGAATGCTGTTAATTGAAAAAGTTCTCGAGTACAGAGAAAATTAAAATAACAAATATCTTCATTTCCTGATGCGTCAATATTGACTTGATATTGCAAAACTAATTGTATGACAGGTAATGAATAGAAAATTGCAATTGTGACTATGGTTGTTGGATAAATACGAAACTGTTGTTTTAATTTATTGTAATCTTTAGCAGATAAATCTGTTACAGCAACAAAACCACGCTAAAAATCAATTCGATTGAATTCGAAATTGAAAATCTTATGTTCGTATAATTACATCTGATGTTTCAATGATTTCAATTGTTGATAGTTCACGAACAAACTCTTCTCGTCGACTACTTGATACATTTTCTTCGCCATCGGTTGTATGCATCGATGATGCTGATCCACGATGTGGTTGTTCTAAATTGTGAACAAATTCAAAAGACGCTTAAAAGTTATTTTTCATTCGAGCAAATCTTAACCTTCTTCATTTTCTCTTTCTTCTTGTTGGCATAGAGCTAGAATTGAAATACGTTTCTCAACAACAACAAAAAATCGACTTCATTTGGAATACATACGTAATGTTTCTCGACTCATACCATCACTAAATGTATACGAAGTAGTTCGAGGTAGTTTTCGAAAAGAATTGATTTACTATATATCCGGATATTGACAAGCAATGATAAATGCAATTATATACATAAGAAGAAATATGATTGCTGTTAAAATTATCGTAATAATAAGATAAGTGACTGAAAATAAAAAGAAGTCGAGTGAAACTGAACCATTGCTTAATTACCTGTAGGCGCAGAATTTATTGTGATAGTGACAGTTTTAGTTCGTGGAACATCAACTATACCCGCTAGATAAATGAAAGAGGTAGATATAAGATTTATCGAGATATCAATCGATGAACATACCTGGCGAAATTTCAGCAGCTTTTTTACGATCTAAACAATCAGTATCTGTTGTTTTGACCAGAAAAACGAGAAGAAATTCTTCTTTATGTGTAAATTCACTTTGCTAGTTAAACATAAAAGTAAATTCAACTTTTCATTTTTTCGGTCTTCTCTCACATAGACACTCGTTGATGCAATTTTTGTCATTGTTTGATAATATCCTTGTCCAGGACCGATTTCTCCAACATCATACACCGGACACGTATACGATTGAAGCGATATTATCGAGCAAAATGTATCATTTGAATTAGCTTCAATAATTAGATTACTAATGGAGTCACTAGACGGAAAAAGCACTTTGTAATAGACGGGCGTCGATGGCGAAACATTGAAAGTATATGAAGTTTCCTGTCTAAACAATTTCGAAAAATGCAAAACTATGCAAGTATTTCTTTTTCTCTTTTATATACTCTAGGATAAAATTAGTGACTCTTTGTAGTTGAATTGAAAATTCAATTGGTTGATTATTTGATGTTGAAATTTCAACGAAAACCATACTCGAATGATTAACGCGTATATGATCTTCATTTTGTGGGCAAAGTATACGTGAAACAGTTGTATAAAGCATTCTAACAATGAAATCAATCGTTTACAATAAACAAACTGAATTTCTATTTTCACTGATGTACCCATTAGGAAATTTGTACGGAAGTGTCCATGAAATAATTCCACTAACTTGTCGAACAACAACTAGAACCGGATCGGTTTGATCTGCACTATGATTCATTTTTGTTTCTATTCGAATTGTCTACAGAGAATGATGTATATTAAACAACGAGAGAAATAAAATATGAAAAACCTGATTGACGATGTATGTGTAGTCAATTGAATAATAGTATATTGTTGAAGAATTCACTGAGCCTGAACATTTAGTTTCAAATGGGCAACTTGTGATGACAAACTCTGGACTTAATTGAGTGCATTTAGTCAAAATCTATTCAGTAAAATAGTAATCTTCTGTAAATGCTTTGAAATAACTTACAAATAGACTAGAGACAACTATCAGTTGTAAATAGAATTTTCGGCTCATGATTTATACTCAAAAAAGATTTTGTATTTCATTTTTATACTTAGTATTTTGAAAACAATACGATTACACGTAATGTTTGTTATTCATTTTGACTTTAGCATCTCTGATGATAACTTATCACCTACTTCATGGGAACTATCCCGAGTTGATTAACGACATCTATCACAACAAAAGAATCTAAAATCTAATCTCATCTTTTTTTCTCACACAAATTCGATTGATTTTATTTTCTAAATTCTCCATAATCAACATTGTTTATCCATGATTAAACATCGAGTTCGATTCAATCGGTATCGTTGGAAACGGTTCGAACAATGGTAGTTGAACATGGCGCTTAAAATTCTTTCCTCTTCAGGATTAGTTGTTAACAATGCAATCTAATTATTATTCGACAACAGGAATGACAACTCCTCAACGAAATCAATTAGGTTCAGAAATGAATCATTTGTATTTGAGTCCATCTCATCAACAATCGAATCAACTTGGTGGATTTTTAAGACGAAACGAACGAATCGATTGGCGTCGAATTGGTAAATTGAATCGATTCATCTTTTTTTTATCAAAAAAATCAATAATTTTGAATTTAGCTGCTGTTGATGTCGAACGTATTGCACGTGAAATGGATTTTCAAGTTTTACAAGAAAATCTAGAACAAATAACTTTATGTAATATCGACGGTGAAGTTGTGAGTGAAGAAGATTTGAAATAGAAATCCAAAAAAAAACACAAAAGAATTGTTTAATTTCTCAGGATACTCGAACAATGGATCCAAATTTTCTTAAACTTTATAAAATAGCTCAATTGACAATTGAATATCTCTTGGTTTGTTTTTGTTTTCGAAATTGTTTTCGTTGATATCGAAATTGCTTTCACAGATTTGTCAAGATCAAATATCTGTTCAATTGGGAGATTATGATCAATTGAAGAATAAAAACTATCATGTAAATTCTTGTTTTTCAATTGTTATTCAATGTCATTATTTGAATAATTCAACTAGGAACAAGAAGATGCTCGTCGATACATAGAAAAACTGAAGAATGAATTAATTGACACGAAAAAAGAATCTCGAAAACGTCGAAAAATGCTCGAAACTCAACAACGAATGTTAATGGCGCAAAATTCCAACTATCACACAGTATAATTTCAATCTCATCTTCGAACATAGACTTTCAATTGATATCTAGTGTCCTGTTTGTACACATGCATTCCTCAGTTATGCATATTTACAAGCTCATATCAGTCGTCGACATCCTGATTACGATGGTAAACGTAAACGTGAACATGATGTGGACATTGAAAAAGAAATTCAACGACTTAAAGAAACGTTGAATAACAAAGATCACGAATTACAATTGACGAAAGCTCAAAAAGTAATTGATCAAGAGATTTTCATGAAATTCGATTGAATTTTGTGTTCAATTAGGCAGCGATTGAAGAGAAAATCACCGATCGAGAAAAACAAATTCGGCAACTTCGTGTACGAATTATTTATTATCCATTTCAAATTTAATTTTTTTGTTTGTTTTTTTTGCTCAGGATGAAATTCAAACATTAAATACGAAAATTTCAATCTTAGAAGATCGATATTCGGTCATGAGAACTGTAAAACTATTTGCCAACGAAAAAAACAAACAAATCAATTCGAACTGATTTCTTTTAGAACACGCAAACAAATTCTCCATCATCACATCGAAATGATCGTGATGTCTCGGAGTTAATCAAAGAGAACAAAAGTTTACGCGCTGAAATCGAACAACTTGTAGATTTGAATTATTTCTTTTTGGAATTTATTCATTTCGTATTTAGAAACATGCACTTCAACAATCCGAAAACGATCGAAAGAAAGAAGAAAAACTTCGACGACGTCTTGAACAAGAAAATTCGACTCTCAAAGAAAATCTTCAATTATTAAATAAAGCATCAGGCGATAAAGGACAACTCACACAAGAGTTACTCGCATCTCAAAATGTAAATTTCAATAAACACAATCAGAACTCGTTTTTCATTTTGTTTTTTAAAGAAATACAACGACGAAAAATTACGTCGAAAAGAACTTCAAGATCAAAATCAAGAATTGCAAACTCAGTTAGCACAGTACAAAACTCAACCACCGACAGTTCCCGAACGAAAATCACCAGCACCGAGTCAACGAGTCGATGAATCACCTATTCAAACACGACCGACTCGAGTGGTTAAAACGACGGACATCATGCTGCCAGAATATTGTCCGAAATTAGTCGACAAATTGAGAGATAATCCGAAATTTTTAACTAAATATCGAGATGAAGCGAAAAAACAATTCGTCAGCGAATTAGAAGATTATGAAAATCTTGGAATAATTGAAGTAAACATAGACTTTGTTGTTGAAACGAACAGTTATTCGATTGAATTTTCTAGACTGACACGAGATTAACTGATTTAGACTATCGTACTAAAATGGAAGTTGTCTTACAAACTCGTCGAGCTATTCAAGAAGTAAAAAAACAAACATTGCAAATCTATCTTTGAATGAAAAATTCTCATTAGGATTTACCGAATTTCGAACGTATTCGTGCTGATATCAGTCGTACATTAGACCGATTAGTGACTGAACGTCTCGATGTTCGTCGTAGTATTACATCTGTACGCTCAACCGGTAGTAAATTAGTGACATTCGAAGATGAATATCAACGAAAAAAACACGCACCATCAGCAACATACGATCAAACTAAAAAACAAACATTAGATCATCATGTTGTTCAATCGAAAACCAAATACGATCATTTACGTCCAGCAGTGAACTCGAATCTCTCGGATGAAGATGTAACGATATCGAATGCCAATGAAAGTGACGATGATGAAGATACTCAACCGACAAAACCAGGCGTGAGAACTGATATTCAACCATCGCCAAGAAAAAATCCACCGACAACGAAACCGACGAGTGGTGTCAGTGCCTTAGTTGCGCAAAGTGTAAAACCGTCAACAACAACAACAGCAGCACCGTCGACAGTTTCAGCGTTGGTTAAACAACCGATTGTCAAAGCAAAACCAACGACAGAAAGTTTTGCTTCGGATAGGTAAAACAAAATACAAACGAGAGAAAAAGAAGAATTCTAGTTTTCGTTATTGATTTTCAAGTGAAAATGAAAGTCCATTGCCATCACCTGTCAAACCTAAAACTCAACCGACGAATCTTAACGATAAACGACGAATTATTGAACAGAAAATACAAGAATCAAATGCTAAAGGACAAAAACCAGGTCTTAATGCAATATCGCAAGGATTTCTGCCATCTCGAGAATCACTCGCTACGCAGGTAAATCGATTTGTGAATTCAAAATCGATTCGATTTTGCTTTTCATCAGAATACTAATGAAAATGATGACGAAGAAACTGAAACATTTACAACTCTACACACAAATCCAATACAAAAACCATCGAATGGTCATCTTCCGCAAATCATGTATGTATTCATTCGTCTTTCTTAACAGAAAATTATCGAATCAACTAAAAATCTCCTCTCTAAAATCGACATTATCGAGCTAAAACTTCTTTCTTTTTCTAGTCCATCATCTGCAAGAACACAAACACGTACGCAGATCATAGACATCGCAGACAGAATCATTCTCATCCCCCTACCTACACATTAAACATAACCGAACGTTTCTTTTTCTCACTTATTTTCAATCTTTTTTTGATGAAAATTGATTTTGTGTTCTTTTTTTTGTTGCAGAGGCCGAGAATCAATGAACAATCATCATTTATCATCGGGCGAAGTTTCTCAACATACTTATGATTCGTAAGCAGAAACGACTTTTATTTCGTGTTGATTTTGATAATCGAATCTGGTTTTGTTTTTCAAAAGAATATGGAAATCACAAAATGGTAAAAATCCTGATCCTCGTCGACCAGCAACGGCTGATTCAGCTAAAACTTCGAATTTAGATTCAGATGAACATTCTGAAGAGGAAAATTCGAATTAAATCTTATTTCCGTTCTCGTTTTTTCTTTGTCTAATTATTTCTCAAATGTATATCTGTGTCTGTGTGCTTGGTCTCTCTCTCTCTGATTTTCTAAATGTTTTCTAACACAAAGTTAAATAAATGTGTGCATTGGGTTTTTTTTAGTAGAGTTTTACTAGCCAATTAGATTTGATTATTTCTCATTGATCTAGATTTGAATCATGGCATTGGAATCGTATTTAGAAATCAAAACTCCCAATTCGAAAGTAACAGTTATTGGAAGTAATCCCGTTCGACGAGAATTAGTCTTGGGTTTTGAAGATGGTTCAGTGCAAACATTTGATCCCGAAACAGGAGAGATTATTCAGCATTGTTATAAACATCGAGGCTGGGTGACAGCATTGGCTGCATTGCCCGAAGCTCGAGCTTTTTTCTCCAGTGGAAATGACTCAACTCTTGTCACTTACAATGGTTATTATGAAAATTTATATAAAAAAAAGAGAGAATAGATTCGTAGACTATTTGTTATTTGTTTAGCTATTGGTACTGTTGTCGATAAATTAAATATCGGTTCGGTAGCTTATTCAATTTGTTTTCATTCTCGTTTAAAACAAGTCATATTCGGTATACCCGAAGGTAAATTGAATAATGAATCGATTTCATGTCAAGTAAAATTCATTGTCTAAAGGAATTCAATTTCATAACTATGAATTAAACAATGTCACTGGTCAAATCATTCAAAGTGTACCGACGTACATCATCTGTGCACACGACGATATTACTACAGGTGTATTAATGTTGGATAAGCTGTATTCAGTTGGATACGATGGAAAACTGATCATATACGATTGCCCATTTGGCAGTGCGCCAGCCGTAGCAAAGAAATTAGATCATGCACATGATGCAGGCATTACGTGTTTGATAGCACAGAAAAATGCAGCTGATAATAATGAATGGTTAATGACGGGTTCATTCGATAAAACTGCCAAAGTTTGGAGTTTAGATGGAAAGCTAATTTTTAAATTCATTGATTTTACACAACCAGTTACTGGTTTGACATATGTTCATGCAACGAAAACTGTTTGGATTGGTAATTGAATAGTTTCAATGAAAATAATTCAATTCGAATTGAATCATTTAGCTGCTGGAAATAGTTTTGCACATGTATACGATCCTAAAAATGGCGAAAATGTTTCGAGTTTCATTGGTAAAATATTGTGATTCAACAATCATTTTCATTCTATCGTCTTTTCTCAAGATACATTTCTCGATGTCGAAGACAGTGATCTTCGCTACAGTTATTTTCTCATTCTACTTCGTTACATTCCCGAATTAAACATTCTCATAGCATCAACGAATATCAAACAATGTCTTGGTTGGCGTTATAATAGCACGTAATAATTCACATGTAGTTTTTTTTGTTCTTATGAAATATTTGTTCGATAATCGTAGTGGATGCATATCATGTTTGAAAGTGAAATCACCTATAGAAAGTGTCTGTTACACAAAAAAATCACCGATATTGGTAAGAATTGATTTGATTAATCTGCATGTTATTAATCTAGTTTCTATTGTTTTTCTTTCGAATTATTGAATTAGATGTTTACAGGAGATTCTGAAGGTGAGCGTAGACATAAAATGTTTGTGTGTATTTTTATTTTGTTAGATGAATTTATTTTCAATTCGAAGATTTATTTATTTATCTATCTATTCTTTGTTAATTTAGGTCAAGTTCACAAATGGGAACAAATGCAATCGAATCAAATTATGTATTCAAGCGAACGTTTACTTAAATTCGAGGGTAAAAAAGATCTGAAAGACGTATTGGTACAACCGATCTCATTGGGAGATACGAAGAAGGAAGATGACAGTCATAAAAGTGAAAATTCAACGGATACAACGAAACGAGTAACATCGGCTAATCGAATAAAAACTGTCGATGAACGTTTACCAGCGTATTATGTTCGTTCACGATCAGCAGCAAAGATTCGAGAGAAAGAACGAGGCATCGGAGGTTATGTTTCACAATATGCACATTTGAAAAAACGCGAAGATACAACCGTGTTCAATGCAAAATCGACACGTGCTACGGGCAAATCAGTACTTCGAATGTTATTCGTCGAAAGATATGATCTTATTGTTGCAGCATGTGAGGATTGGAAGATATACGTCTGGGGTTTCGATCAAGAAGCTTTGAAAGCATTGACAACATTACGTGATCAATCGGTAGATATCAATGCTATAGCCGAAGGTCGGAGTTTGGAATTTTATTTACTTTTTGTATTTGTTGAGTTTGTTTAGAAGGGACAGAAGTTACCAATCGTGTTGTTGGTTTTACTTTGCGAAAAATTCTTCGTGCACATGACGATCTTGTCACATGTTTAACTCTTGTTGACGATATCGAAACATTTGGTAGTGTATTTTTGCTGAGTTCAGGTTGGGATCGACGTATTTGGGTGTGGGATTTAACACATTTTCTTGCATTTTCCGAATTCAATAATCGAGATCCAACAGAAATTGATGAATCTCAAGTTTCATCGAGTGATCTCATCGAAAATCCCAACATACAAAAACCACGAACTCGATCAGTTCAATCGATTCAACGAGCAGCTAAAGGAAACATACATGACATGGACTATAGTCCACATTTGAAATTCTTTGCTTATACATCGAGTGATATGTGTGTTTACGTACGAAAATTCTCTCCCAATGGTTCAGAAATGAAATTAATGTATAAATTACAAGCTAATATTGATTCAGAAGTCTATTGCGTACGATGGAATTTCCTAACGAATCAATGGATAACAGGCATGGAAAATGGAGACATACGAATATGGGTACAAAGCATTTATTGACTATTTTTAATGGATATTCAATGAGATTATTTTAGGAAGAAAATGGAGACTTTGTTCAAGCAATAAATGTCCGTGGAAATATACATACGATAGCAATTGATCATGTTCAAAAAGCTCTTCTTGTCGGCACGCAAGATACATTAAAAGTCTTTGATATGGAAGAGTATGCTTGTGTACAAACAAATGAAGGACATACAGATGCTATTCGGTAGAGAGAAAACAAATCTTTTTTTTGTTTTTCTTGAAACAAAAAAAATCATTTCCTTTTCAAGTGATGTTCTTTTCATTCCCGAACGAAATCAATATATAACTGTCTCACTTGATCGTACGATGCGTATATGGAACGCTTGGTCACCTGAACCGTACCGAAAGAAAGTGACAGATGTCGATCCTAAAGTGAAATTTTCCGAAGATCTTTGGGAACAAATTCGAAATTGTGTTAAAAATTCAATTGAAGTCGAAGACGCTAATAATATCGTTGAGAAATATTTTCAACAACAATTCAATCAAAAACGTTTGAGCATGGCTACTGATGATCATCAACAATCCCGTCAAGTTTCATTCATAAATCCTTAACAACCAGTCGTGTTTATTTTTCTCAGGAGAACAAAAAACAGAACAGTGTGTGCTTCTCTCTTCTTTTCAATTCTTATTATATATGCATCGAGTTTTTTTTTTAATTCACTAGATTTTGTATTGTGCAGCGCACTTTAAAAAGACATTTTTTTTCTTTTGTAGATTGAGAATGACACAAGCGCATTATGAAGCCGTTCGGTTGTCTTCGGATCGACCGTATACGAGCAGTTCGAGACGGTCATTCCTGCCGATTCAAATGCGACGAACAGAAACACAACCGAATATCAAAATTTCACATCGATTTTCTCATCCAAATGAAGAATTTACTCAACAGATAACTCACGAACATGTTCTAAGTAATTATCAGATTTCCTCAAATAAAGCTTTTTCTTCAATTCAATTGATTGTCATTCATTTTGAATATTCACTAATTCTAGAAAAGGAAAATTTCTAATCGAAGGTAGGTATTTGGTTTTGTAATTGGGATACGTGGATTGAGTATATTCACTTGATAATCACATTGAGTTGTTGTTTTCTTTTCGTTCTCTTTCAATAACAGATTTTATGTTTGTTTTAGCACTTGGAAATCGTATAGTGACACAAATGCAACGAAATACTGAACGACGAATTCAGCTTACTTCACAGCAATTAGCAGAACTTGAACGAAAACAAATGGAAACTGAATATCAGAAGAAATCAGATGAATTAATCAGAAAATTGAAAGCACAAATCGATGAAGAAAAAATCCGATTACAAAAAGTTGAATTCTCCCGTTTTTTAAGCATATATCAACTTGTTTTTTTTTCTCATATTATAGGAATTTGACAAAACTCTTAGCGAAATGGAACGTACACGAAAAGATCAATCACGTGAAGAAGAAGAAGCACTTATACAACGAATGAAAGACGAATGCAATCAAGCTCTAGCTAAACAATGGAAACTTGCAAATGAGAAACTAACTTTAGTAAAAAAAAATGAAATTCAATTTATAATTAAATTGATTTTGATTCTTAAAAAAATGTTTAGGCAGTTAAACAAGCTGAAGAACGATTGAAAGGCATACTTGATTTGAAGTATCTCGAAGAGAAAGAACGATTTACAAGAGAATTAATCGAGAAAAAAGAAGTAAGAGAAAGAAGAAAAACAAGAAATTCAAATGTTAAGTTTTTAATTTTCATTTTAGATAGAATTTGCTCAACGAGAATCAAATGCTCTTGCAAAATTAAAAATTCAATTAGATAGAGAACATGATCAAAACATACAGATCATCAATGGCAAACATTCAAGAGAAATCGAAGAGCTAACCGACAAGTAAAACGAACAATTTAATTGAATCTTCAAATTAATTTTTATTGAAATTTAAGATTGAAACTAACTGAAGAACGTTTTCGTCGTGAATTTTCTTCACGTGTTCGACTTGAAAGTGATTTTCGAGTATGTTTGTCTATTTGTTCGTTTATATTTCTACGTCTTAACATTTAATTTAGCTTCTTCAAACTGATTACAAACGATTCATAGATAATAGTAATGTTTTTCATTCTGATTACATGCTTAAACTATTTCATATTGGTGAACAAATTGGTGATACCAAATTCGAACAAGTACTCGATCGAATACTAGCAGAAACCAATATTCATCATGTACCGCTATTACCCATCAAGAATTCATCGAAAAAAACAAAACATTCGCTGAAATAATCTCATTAAAATTGTTTTTTGAACCTATTTTATTTTGTATCCAGAGTGAATCTGTTAACAGTCTCTTTTATACGAATATTTTTCTAATAGAATTCATTCTTACGCATACATTTAATTTAAAAAAGATCACAATCCGTATCTTTGCAAAATTTCAGCTTCACCAAAGTCAATACAAAGAGAAAATAATCTCTCAATACAATGACACGAATAAAAATGAAATATGAAACGAGCACAAACATCGAATTAGCATATTACTAGTAGTTTGAGAAGTTGTACGACCTTGATGAGATTGAAACATAGCATCTTCTTCTTCCTCTTCAAGAGAGATTGTTGAAAAAAAAAGTCTGATAAATAATATTATTTTTCAATAGAATTTTGTCGACAATGTTTAAAATATTGAGTGTGCATTAGCAGAACGAGAGAGAGAGAGAGAGTGAACGAAGGAATGAAAGAATCTGTCTCTAGGAGCCTGTTTGTGTGTTCTATTGGTTTGTCGCATTCTACCAATAAAAAATTTCACATGATTCACATTGCCTTATCGTTATTTACTCTCATAAATATTTGTCAAATTTCATTTTATATTTGATGTCTGACACTGTTCGACGTCTTCCTTGGGGTGCCGAACGGCACAACAATTCGACAGCTCCCATCGAACCTGCAACATCTCTCGATTCAAATACGAAACCAGGCGAATATACGCTACATCTACTGTTCAATCAGTTTTTCATTGCTGCTGAAGCACGTATTGTCGATGTTTGTTCCGACTCGAAACAAGTAACTGTTCATTCGATTTTAAAGTATTTTATTTTAAAAACTTGTTTTTCGTAGCATTTACCATTAAATCAATGTCTTAAACGTGGTGATGATGCTCATTTCGATCAATTACTTGATGTCTTTCAGGCGATAGCTGAATATGCATTACCGTCACTTGTTCGAGTAGCATTTGAATGGTTTCGTTATCATACAAATGATGATCAGTTGAAACTACGTGCGACTAAATCTAATACAACAACAACTATGTCTAGTATCAAGTAAATTTTATCAACTAAATTCCGATTTTCTATTGTAAAGTTTATACATTTATTTAGAGAAAATGATTGGCTTGAAGAACGTCGACAAGTAGATTTTCGAAATACATAAATGAATTATTGAGTTTTCTTTTGTAGCTTACTGTACATTTTATTTTTTGTCTGATTTTAATCGATGTTCTCAAACAAGTAAGAAGTTTATGCTTGAGAGAATTTATTTGACTATCTTGAATATTTAGTTATCGTTTCATTCGGGTTTTGATGTATCGAATATTGAAGATCAAGCTTTCAAATGGTTTCGAACAAATGAAAAATTCAATGACCTGTAGATCTTTTCAATAAGAATCTTTGTTTTATTTATTTATTCGTTGTTTTTAGAACATCAACTCAACCGAATCAAGTTAATTATCAAACAATATGTGATCTCTATGCCGAAGTTGTCGGTGTGCTAGCACAGAGCCGGTAAAAACGACTTGTTATTTTTATTACGCCAATTTTCTTAAGTTGTTTTGTTTTTCAATAGATTCATGTCAGTAAAACGACGTTTTATGCTTGAATTAAATATCCTACGCAAAGAACCTCCGAGTCCATCTGTAAATGCAAATATCATCTGTTTGAATAGTGGCATGCGATTTTTTCGTGTTAAAGTAAAAAAACGAAAATTTTGAATGAATGATTGTTTATTTATCGAATTAGATGACACCAGTCGAAGATTTTGAAGCTTGTTTTCAATTTCTTCTTGATTTAGCGAACTATTTTCTCGAAGTACGAGAACGAGATATTAAAAATTCTCTTGCTAATTTATTCGTCGAAATTCTTTTTCCTGTTGCTGCGGTAGAAATTTTCCTATTTTCCATCGAACTATTTCGACGATCTTTTTGCTCTGCTTTGCAGGTCGTCAAACTCGAAGTTAACATTCGAATCGTACGAAATTTCGTTGATCTTTTATATTCTCATGTATTCGATCTCTGTTCAAAAAACAAACATCGATTGGTAACACTAACTATTGTTCAATTTCTCATTTGATTTCATTTGAAAATCGAAATTTGACTAGGCCATGTTTCCTCTTATGACATGTTTGTTATGTATTTGTCAACGAGATGTCTTTTTTCAACATTGGAACAAATTTATGCTGCTCTGTTTGGGAAATCTACGTGGTGAAGCGAAATTAGCACGAATTTCGTTAGAATCTTTGTATCGTTTGATTTGGTAATGACTGAATGAATGACGTATCAAGAAAAATATCAGTATTTATCTTCGTTCTAGGGTTTATATGGTGCGATTCAAAGGTGAAAATGTCAAAACAACAAATCAACATTTGACATGTATTGTCAATAGTTTATTTCCCAAGAGTTTCAAAGCTTTAACACCGAAAGATATTCCATTGAATGTTTTTGTTAAGATTATACATTTCATTTCTCAAGTAAAGATTTCATTTGTAGAGAAAATTCTTTCATGAGGTGGATTCTTATTAGGAAAAGTTAGATTTCGCAATGAAAGAGATTATTTTCGATTTATTATGCGTTGGTCGATGTCGAAATTTAATGCCTGAAGTAAAAACAGAAAGCGTTCATAGGAAATTTTCTTAATCGATTTGTTTTCTCTAGCGAATGAATGTTGGTCTACGAGCTTTCTTAGTCATAGCTGATAGTCTCGCACAAAATGAAGAAGAACCGACAATGCCTCTTCATAATGGTAAGTGAATAATTCTAAATAAACATCAAATCATTGAAAATCCCTCTAGTTACATTCCCATCGGGTCATACATTACGACCTCGACGTACCTGTACAAAAATGATAAGTGATTCAATAGTAAAAGACATTGGTTTACAAAATTATTATGAGCCTATTCGAAAAACTTTTGATGCAATTTTAAAATTACTCGATAAAGAAGTTGGACGATGTTTGTTAGTTACACGAACAGATAATGCTAATAAAGACACTGAAGAAATACTCAGGTAATTGAAACCAACAAGTCTCAATAGGATTCTTGTTTTTCTGTTTGTTTCAGTGGCGATCGAAAACCAAAAATCGATCTTCTACGAACTTGTATTGCTGCTTTGCCACGTCTTTTACCTCTTGGTACAACTCAAGACGAATTAATTGAAATGCTCGCTCGATTAACGATTCACATGGATCATGAATTAGCTATTCAAGCATTTCAATCTCTTCAATATTTCGTTCTCGAATTACCCGAATGGCGAAAAAGTGTCTTTCGAGGTTATACTAATTTCATCATTCGTGAAGTTAATGATCAATTAGTATTTCTTTCCGATACTGGAAAGACAACGCTCGATCATTCGATGAAATTTTTACTACAATTATTACAACAATGGAAACATGTTCTACTAAATTCACCGGCAAAAGTAAACGTTCATTGAAAGAAATAACAAAAATGTTTTAACATTTCGATTTCATAGGCAAATATGGGTACGAATAGTAGTCAACAGAATGATATGGAAACTTTAGCAATGGTTGAAGGTTTTGCAATCATTGCTCTCTGTCAAACATATCAAAATCGACGTAAATATGGTGTTATGATTTTACGTGAAGTTAAAAATATTGCCATTGCATCGAAATGTTTACAAGTAAAATCATAAGACTAACTTCTGTAAATTACGTTTGTTTTTGATTTTCTAGCCAAATCAAATATGTTTAATCGATATTCTCGATGCTGCTGTTCCGACTGTCATTGAAAAAATCACTCCATCTCTGACGCCACAAGAGAAAGTAAACTATCTGATCTTGAATTAGTCATAAAAATCTTTTCCCTTTCGTTCAGACTAATCTCATCTGTAATTCAACTGCTGATCTATCATGGCTAGTCGACCGTTCAACTATTTGGGATACTCAAGAAGAAACAAAAACTACTCCAGTTGTACCCGATCTAACTAATTCATCGAATATTCATCAATCAACAGCGTCACTTGCCACACTCAATGTCAATCAAACAAATAATTCGACAACGTCAAATCTAACGCCAACACCATCGATCAACATTCTTCCTCAACTTCAACCAGCTCCATCTCAATCACAGTTAACTGCATCCTTACCTAATTCTCTTCAAACATCGAATCCCTTACTTTTATCAACAACAAATATCAATGCATCGACATCAACATTATCGTCAACGTCAACAGTAACACATAGTCTAATGAATAGTAATAATAATAATATCTTGTCAACATCATTAACATCAAATGAATTGAACGCAAGATTTGATATGTGGACTGAATGCTTAGCTGAATTGCTTGTTTATAAAAACATTCTCAAATGTCCGTTGACACGGATCGAAGCATGGAGAATGGTGTTCTTTCGTTTAACACAATTGTTTACTTCTGTAGATCCGAGGTAAGAGAAAACGAAACTGAAGTGAATGGTTTTTAGTTTTACATGTGAATTTTTAGTAATCCAACAGCAGAATATCGTTCGTCGTTTGTCTTTCGAAGTAATGATATAATGAAGAAAGCCAACGAACGAGAATACAATTTGAATCTATGGAAAAACTATCTAATTTGTGCATGTTGTTTAACTATCTCAGGCACTGAAAAATTTCAACAATTTAATGTCGATGCAAGGTTCTTTTTCTTTATCAAATTGTTGAATTGAATTGAACTTCATGTTTCATTAGTGTCTATCAAGAAACGCACACAGATTCATCGAAATTCTATACAGCTGCATCGAACACGGCTGCTTCTTTGTTTCGACTCGTTGTCAATGTAAAATTGATTAAAAATTTCGCCTTTTCACCTGCGGATTATGTATGATTTTAGTTACTTCGTTGCGAGACAAGTGATATGCGAGAGATTGTTATTCGTGGTCTCGGTCGAACAAATCCCGAAGCATTGAAGTTGGTTAATTAATCGTTTCTTTTTTCTTTCTATGAAATATTGTTTTTCATAGAGATCTATTAGAAGATCTATCAGTTCCGATCAAAGATGCAATGGAAGTTAAACAAGAAAAAGTTCGACGAATGAAAAAACGTGATTATATGAGACTTCGTTTAATTCGAATATTTGAATTACTAGCTGATCGAGATGTATTTCGTTATTGGTAAATATTCGTTTTCTTTTTCAAAGAAATTACTTTCGTTTTATGTTTAGTTATTCGAATGAAAATGAAGTCAAACGTTCATCAAATCAAATCTATCACGAATATTTTCAAGGTGCTTTAAATTATCTCGATCTCGAAAATGAAAAAGATTCGGATTTAATTCAACAAATTCGACAATATTTCGCTCGATTTATCTACAAATTCATCAATCAAATACCTCGTAATTATATTCTTCTTCGAATAGATTTTGATTTCTTATCTCTCATTGACAATCGTTTAGATAATATTCGTGAGACAATTATTCCTTTACAAATTCGCTATAATCTATTCGAATTATTTCGTAAATGGAGTGGAAATTTTAATATAATGTCAGTTTTTGCTCCAACAAAGTAAACTGAACAAAAAAATCGATTTTACATACGTAAGAAAATCGTTTATTTTCGATTTAGTAATATTCGAGAACAACAGATCAAATCGGAACCGTGCAGTGAATTGGAATTAATTGCAATACGTGCGTGTGCAGCAACACTTTGCTGTGGAACGATCAAAGACGAATGGTTTCAAAAGACAGTTGCACCGTGGCTCGATCAATTTATGGCTGCACATGAGGTAAACGAATGATTTATTTGCAAGGAAAATTTCGTTTTTATTTCATTTGAAATCCTTTGAAAAGATTTGCCCATCGTTTATTGTAAGTTTCGCTTGACTCTATTTCTTTGCTCAAAACGACGCGAGCTCAATGCAATGACTGTTTTTTTCTCTACTATGTAAAAGCTTTTTCTGAGGAAAAGAAAACAAAAAAAATATATCGATTGATATAAACGAATAGTAACAATTCTATGTTTTGATTTTCTCAGACTTGTCAATTGTCCGTGACAACACTCTATCAGTTACTTGAATTACATGGCAAAACAGGCAATACAGTGGTTGTCGAATGGATTATTGATCGATGCTATACGAAATCAGTTCGTTTTAGTGATCGATGTTTTACAGCTCTTGCTAAAGTGTTTATTGAAGTTGCAAAGTAATCGATTTAACACCCTCAAACTGTTCGACATTGTTTGTTTTTCTCAGTGATTATCCGTGCGATCTGCCATCGGTTTTAACATTAACTCTTTCGAATATCGGTTCACCACGGATGCACGTTCATGAATTAGCATTACGTTTAATGGTTGTTCTCTGTCGTGGACATTTGAGTGAATCACAACCGACATCAAATCAACAATTAAATGGAATATCTTCAACGGATGAAATCGCTTATGTCATATCTTTAGCATCGAATTATTCGAAAAGTCAAATGTTATTATGTGAATTTTTAGCAAGACGAAGACCGGATTTGACCATGGCGATGTTTTCAGGTTGATATTTTGATTTCCAACAAAAAAGAAATCGTTTATTTTTTCCAATTCATAGAAATTACAACGAGAATTCTAACAGCTAGTTCGAGTTCACGTGGAACTCTTTTCATGATTTTATTACCTTGGATACATAATATTGAATTAATCGATCCAAATCTATCGAGAACTGTTAACGGACATGATATGACATTTCATGAAGAACGAAGCAGTGCGTTCTTACAAGGAACTGGCTGGGGTTCAGTACAATCGACTGAACTTGTCTTAAACAATCTTTTCTATTTAACTGCTACTGTATGAACTTTGATTTCGACTGAATTTTTTACTCACAGGTTTTGTTTCTTTTTCTATTCAGTTTTCATCGGAACATGCACCTGAACTTGAATTACTTTGGAATGCTTTAACAGGGTACAATTTCCACATGTTTGTTTTTTGTTAATTCTTGTTTTTCATTGTCGTAGAACTTGGTCTCAAAATCTGAAAGTCATTCTTCGTTATATGTTAATCATGATCACGCTATCTCCTTGCGAATTATTACCCTACGCAAAGAAAATCATTCTCTACATGTGTAAAAATCATGAAGAACGTTTATTAAACGAATTGTTAAATGAATTGCAAATCACTGAATCATTAAATAATTCCCTTGAACGAACTGATACATTGCCATTTTTTCGTTTGACAAATTCATCGGCGAATTTCATGGTGAATCACAATCATCACCATCATCCTCAACAACAACAACAATCCAATTCAGGAACGAATACAATACGAAAATCAATAAATTCTAATGAATCCCGAGGTTTTATACATACGAAACGACATCATAGCGGCGAAGAACATACACAACATGAAACAGTGAGAATACGATCACCATCACGAATTAGTTTATCGACAAGTTTTAACGAGAAAATGAGTATTGATCTCGATCGAGGTAAGCGAATAATATCGAAGATATGTTGTTTTTTTTTTAAAAAAAACTATTAATTAGATCATGTGACAATGATTCGTGTCGAAGAAGGTTTACAAAATGCTCCTCTACCATTAGCACCCTACGGCGGTATAGCTGCACCATTAAAAACTCTCCTACCCGATCTCTCCATTCCAATTCCATGTTTATTTCGATGCAGTATCGGTATAATGTTAATCAATGAATTAATTGTCAGTGGATTTCAAATCGATTGGTCAGCTCATTTACCTCAACTGTTACATGTTGCTATACTCGGTAAAATTTCTTCTTTATTCATTGAAAACAAAGGAAATTTTGTTTCTGATTTTAGGTATGGATCATAATCGTGCGATTGTCTATGAACATTGTAAAAGTTTAGTATTTAATTTATTACTTTCATTGAGCGTTCAATCGGAACAGATTTGGTTGAGTGAACTACTTCTTTCGCATATCGATTGGGATAATAGTAAATTATCGACAAAAATTCGTCAAGAACGTGATACAAATGATTTCAATATGAATTCGAATTCGGATAGTTTAAACGAGAAATTACTATCGAATTCAACTGAAAATATATCCGATACAAATTCGCAAACAAATCTTTCACGTGAACAAATCGTTCAACGTTTAATTGCCTATTTAAATACGAAAAAAGGTTGTCCACTCTGGGCGTACGAAGATATCACAGCACAAATTCATACCATTCGTAGTGCATCACAATTAACACAATTTATTCAATGGATTGTCATTCTATTTCGTATTTGTGTGCCACAAGCAATGCTTGAAGAACGTTGGATGGAATTAGCATTGCGAATAACATTGAGTTGTTCGAGTCGACATTATGCTGGACGATCATTACAAGTATTGATCGATTTGTTTTTTGATTTCCTCTTGCTAGTTTTTCTTTTTCTTCTTCAATCGTTAGATAATTCGTGCATTGGGTTTACCATTAAACTATCGTTGGGTGATTGACATTCTCTCTCGATTAGTCGAAACAGTTGCTGAATCAAACGATGATATGCAAGGCTACGTCACCGAAATTCTACTCACAGTCACATATAATATCGATAGTCTAGCCAAACAAATCAGTGGCTCACATTCGACATCGATACATTCGTTGTCACATGTTAAAGATTCAATCAATTCACATTCAATTAATCCAAATGTTTTAACAAATAAAATCGAAGCCATACAACAAGCAAGTATCCTGCCATCGGATCGACGACATATTCGAACATTTCGTCGGCAATCTCGTGATCGTCTCTCGGTTGTCGTCACAAATTCGGGCATGGCAACAGCACCAACAAGTCCACGAACAATTCAGAACAATGGCATGAAAGATGGCCATTCGACAACGACAATCTGTCCGAATAATTTCCTTCTTCAACCCGATGATCTACAACAAAAAGTTGTCCTACGTTTTAGTCCCGATTCCGATCGTACATGTGCATCGACAACATCGACATTAACACGTTCACATAGCGAAGATAATGTTCAACAAAATTCACCGTCTCAACAACAACAACAAATGCATATGTTAAATTCAAATACAAATACTACGAATTCAATAATAAATGATGTGCAAACATTAGCAGCATCGATCGACGATGCTAAAACTGTTCTTGCACAATTATTTTGGATTGCAATTTGTCTACTTGAATCTGATTATGAGTATGAATTTACACTAGCTGTTCAATTATTAACGACAATTATTGATAGAATACAAATCAATACTTATGATTATATCGATCGTATTATGAATATACTCAAAACAATAACATGGCAACGTTTTCCTGGTGTTCAATCGTTGATTTTAAAAGGTTGTACATCATCGATAACATTCGAATCAACAATGATTTTAATCAGTTCACTAACAAACATCCTTACATTACCATTTATTTCAACGAATAAATCAGCTCTATCAATGAATATCATTGCTTTATTACCGTATATGATGTATAATTATGATAATCAACAGGTTGTTTGTACACAAGCAGCTGATCGAATAGCGAAAGCTTGCCATGAACATGATGATAGTAAAGATTTGGCTAATCTCGAGGCAGTCATGTCACTTTATGCACAAGGAAAATTTGGCTCAACTGGTTGTTCTCAATGGGCGAAATGTGTTTTGAAATATTTAGCTGATGTTTATGCACAAGATTCAATAAATTGGATAAGATTTCTTTGTGAAATTCTTGATAATGGTCCAAATTATTTACAAAATTCAATCTTAGATATTTTCTATCATCTTGCTACGATCATTGATACGAAAACTTTGAATGATTACACATCGTTTAATAATGAACTTGTTCGAACATTATCGAAATATGTTAATAAAACAGAATATTGTCAAGATGTAACAAAAACATTGAAATTTTTAATACAACGTTCATCGACATTATCAACACCTAAACATATAACATCAACGAATAATTACACGTCACCACCGATTACTTTAATCATGGATAATGTTGTATTCGAATCGCATAAGAGTACGATAGAATTACCCGGACGAACATTGGATATTCATTATAATTTATCGGAAATAATGAATTTAATTAAAACTAAAGATCAACAAAATCAATCGACGTTGAAATCTTTACCGTCATCATCGACAATAACGAATCGTCGACGACATAATTATGTTGCTGGAACAGTAGCGAATTCAGATATTGAAATCAATATTTGGAAACAAAATGCCATTCATTCACAAGTAGAATTTAGTTTTTTTCTTGAGATTTTTCTTAATTGAGAATAATTCAGAAACGAACTCGAGAACGTTTAACAGCATTGATGACAGCTTATTTGAAACAAGCTGGTCTACCGAGACCATTGAATCGAAGTGCTAGCGTAAGAAAATGTGATAATTACTATCAAATTATGATCTTTGTTTGTTTAAATAGGTTGTCTTCAGTCAAACGAGTGATCTAGCTGAACAACCACCAATGGGTAGTCTACCAAGTTCGAGTAAAGAATCGATGACATCGGAAAATGTCGATCAAACATTTATATCAAGACAATTTGATTTCTTGAATGATGAGGTTAATAAATCAAAACAAGAATATTTTTACAAACAAAAAAACGAACGCTTCGTTGTCTAATTAGGATTCACTTCATGAAATGTTTCCAATAACAACTGACACACAAGACTACGGAGATGAAGATGATGGACCAATCATGTCCTATGATGATACACAAATACCGGTCGATCACGAGGTAAAATTTCGAATCAGTTTAAGTAAAAAAAGAAACGATTTAGAAGAAGAAAATCAAGGATATTTTGATGATATGAGTGTGTTGATATTGATCAATATTCCCTTGTAGCCTCGCCGTAATAGTGTAAGCAATACACTACGAAATCTATCAACCGTTGGCGATTGGTTTGATCCATCTCGAATAAAATCAAAACTTCGCGGAAAACTACCAGCATTCACGAGTTCGAACGGGAGCAAAACCGTTCATCGCAAGGTTATCTTGCCATTCTTCTGCTTATTGTCTACTTCTAAACGCCTCATAACCTATTTGTGTTCTCACTCTAACTTAACCTCACCATCACGAATATGACAATTCAAAAATGAATTAATTTCCGTTTCTTTTTTCAGTCAAGTACAAATGAATTTGCTCATATGACAGATGTTGTCGTCGATACATCTCGACATCTCGACGAATTTACTTCAGCAATGGATGCATCAACAACAACAACATCGTTAATTTCAAGTGCACCAACCATAAGCAGAGAACGACCTGGTGTATCAGTTCATTCGTAAGTTGCTTTCAAACGATTTGTCTTTTGTTTTTTAAATCTGCTCGAAAATAAATCTGCATGTTAACTCGATTTTTCTAGTCTACGCAGCTCATATGTCGTAGATAGATTAGAACCAGCTAAACAAAAAAGGAGAGCACCGAGTAAAAGTTGGGCACGATGGTCGCGGTATGTCATCGTTGTTTGTCACTCTCTGTCTTTCTCATTTTGCAACGACGCACTTTGGTCTCTTCATATTTGCTTTGCTTTTACTGACTAAACAAAACTCAATCAAATGGATAATTGATTTCCTTTTTTTTGATTTCATTTCAGCGAGGATATGCCGGATTTAAATGCAACACATAATTATCATTTCACTGGTCTTTTGCATGTTGTAACGTTGAACAACGAATATATTGAAGATGCTTGGCAAAGTCATGCGAGAAATTTCATTGAAGATATTAATCCGATTGAAAGTGTCAAATCTTTTATTCTCTTTCGACGTTTATTTAAAGTAGAAAATCAAGTTCGATTTCAAGATTTTTGTAGACTTTTGTATTTACATTTGTAGGAAATCCGTCGACGACTATCGATCTTCGTACATGATACATGCCATTGTCTCTCGTTGGACAATCGTTTCCGTCAAATTGCGACACAATTCCGTTCGTTTTTACTTTTCATCTCACTCGACATTTAGTTTTTGTCTTTCTTTTTGAATAATTTAGTCGATATGCTAAGCGAATTCATGCAAAATCTTGATTGTACATTAGTTTTTACCGATGAAAAGATTATGAATAACACCCAATTTCTATTAAAACACCGTTTGATTGTCACTGAACTCAATGAAAATTACGGTAATTATATTTCACGAAAATCTTTGGCAATCGATTGTCTCGATGCGATCAAAACAAATCTCCGAGTGCAATCACTCGGCGAACGAGGATGTAATTCACTTGTGTCCAACGAACAAAAAATTCACATGTGCAAACATCTCTATAGTAAATTTTCATATTGACTCATTTTCTTTCACAGTCAAACTAATCGATTTATTTCATTAAGATCTATTCTTTCAAGTGATAACATTAGCTGAAAGTTACGCAAAATTAGTTAATAATCTCTCATCGATAGCTCGCGATTCAACATTGAATATTCGAAATTTATCTACAGAATTTACATTGGCATACAATGGTCTCAACGATTTTCTCAATGATCTTCGTTCAGGCAAAGAAGATCAACCAACAATCGAAACAAATAATCTACCAAATCGAGATACAGCTATGGCTTATATATTTCAATGTTTACATAAGAATACCTTTTCCGATGCAATTAAATATTTACGATCGGCACGGTAAAGAAATAGAGTGAAACAATTTCTATAATTATCAGTCGGTTTTTGTTTTAGGTCGCTTTGGCCGGATGATTTTGGTGACGAACAAAGCGAAGTCGATGTAGCTTTGACAATTCTCTATGAATCGTTGAAAAAAACAAATACATCCGCTAGTAAAGAAATTTACGACCAAATGAGAAAAAAACGATTAACAAATTGATTTTCTTCTCATTTAGATCTACTTGTTATACTTCAACAAGATCGTCCAATAAGCGACATATGCAATCGATTATTCGATCATAATTTAAAAATTCTTTCATTAACACCAGAGTCTCTTTAATTTCAACGAAAATTATTTTCAAAAACAAACTGTCTCATCGGTGATAATATTCGATACCTTTTTTTTTTCCTTATTCTTCTTTCTATATGATCAGTCTTTGTGTGTGTACTTTTTTTTTACCAATAAAACAAAATTCTGCTCGGAAGTCAAATGAGTTCTTTCTTTTTTCTATTGACAGAACGAAAGAAATAAATCATAACATGTGACTAAAACCAGATTGACATTTTTCTTTTTTGTATGTTCTCCGTTGCAGTTGTGTTTTATGAGTAAATACGAACAAATCGAAAGCAAGGATTGAATTCCTTTGACGATCAACAACGAAACAACAACAATAGGGTAAAATTTTCTTAAATGTCACGACGATTGTCAAAAACATTGTCAATAGGTCCAAAACTATTTTTCATTTTCTTTCGTTTCTTCACGAATAAAACATAACTAATGCTCTTTTTTTTCTATGGAATTGAAGGTCGAATATTAATAATAAATTAAATGACCGAAAAACAACAAGATTTCAACTCAATTCAACAAGAATCGACCGTTCAATTATCACCGACTAAATTCAAACCACGACAAACATTAAAAAATCAAAAGAAAACTCCACTGAAAGAACAAGTATCTCGACCACCAAAAAATGCAGTCAAATTAATACCACCTGACATACCCGTTCATTTTACATGGGCTCTAGTTATGACAATATTATGTTTCTTTATCATTGGACCTGTTTGGGCACTTTATAAAACGATTAAACTTCGTCGAATGATCCGACAAGGAGAAATCAATGACACAACGAAACGTCTTTCAGATCGAATAACAACTGTTCTCATCATTTCAACGATCGTAGGAATAATGATATGGGTGGGCATTTTATTTTGTTCAGTTGGAATTCTATTAGCTGGTCAACTACTCAAAAGTGATATGATTTGAAGACATTTGTCTTGAGACAATGACCGTGACAAATTAATCTCATTCCAATTGTTTCTTTTCTATTTTTTGTCGTGTTTCTTTTTATTAAATTCTTTTTATAGTGTCTGATTATTCAGCGCGCAAGACATCATATAAGTAACAGTTATAGAACATCTTCATCTTCTATAAAAAGATGACGCACAATCGTCATCAAATAAAGCACTTCCAACTTGCTAAATCATTAATAAATCAATGAACAAAAAAAAAGACATTCTTTTACCTCTTCCTTTATAATATTTAGTGCATCCAAGTATATTTCAATAGAACAACTTATTAAAAAAGATTTCTTTTTTTTTCTCATTGTTTACTTTAACACTTAGTTCCTACTTGTCTGTTCAGTCGAAAATTTTTGAATTATTCATCAAGGATAAAAACTTCTTTTCTCTCTCTCTCTCTCTTTTCCTATAGATAGAAGCTATAATTATCGATGTTGATAACATACGCTTGAAAACACGAGAAAAATATACTTTCCATGGGTGTTAACGAATTGTCATAAACAGATAAGAAGACAAACAAAATAGCAGTGATTTCTGTTTTTTCGCTTGACTGAGAGCAACTGCCAAACATCAAATGAGTAGATCAATTCTAGTGGAAATAACATCGTTCGGAAAACACGAAAGACTCTATGTTAAGAAAGCTTAAAAAATAGAAAAAGGTGGGCATAAAGGAAAAGACGAGAGAAAGAGAAAACAAGTCGGATTTAGTGTTGATTTTAGTGTCATCTCAGTCAGTTGACAGTTGACGGAAATGAAAAACTATATTGAACGTCTTGTACAAGACCAAGTAGGTGAGAAATCATCGATTTTATTTGTCAACTAACAACTTCGTATTTCATTTGGAGTGTCACGTGAAAGACATTGTCTCTTGTTTAAGTTATTCTTCATTGATCTTTTTTTTTCTTGAATCTTTAATTTAAAAAGAAATCATTTAATATTACGCCTTTTCTATTATTGAAAAGTGCCTTTCAAATCTAAATAAGATATAATGTCTATTGTCTGAGTTAGCTCTCTCGCCCACTTATTCCTTTGTCTAGTTTCGAAAGTATTGTATTCCAATAGATCAAGATTTTAGATCAGATTCAATGTGATGATTCTGAATTCTCGAGGAAAAAAAAACGTTTTTCTTCCATTTTTGGACAACTACGCAGGAAATTGTAAATGAATGTAGTAGATAAGTTTACTGACAATCACCATAACCAGATATGAAAAGTCGGAAGTCAAAGCAGGACTTGTTGTCGTTTCTTTTCGAACGTGATGAGAAGACTTACATGAGGAGATGTTATGATTCAAAGAAAATGAAAAGCACCGACGCATAATTCATTTTGATCGGATTATATCAGTTCAATTCATACCAAAACACAAAGTTCTCGTTCTTTTTCCTTTTTTTCATATCTTCTGAAAGACATTTTTCTTCTTTCTCTTTATCATATTTACTGATACGTATACATGAAGAAGCATTTATTGATTAATAATACAAGTAGACCTTCAATTATTCATTCTCTATCATTACTTATGGCTGAAAAACAAATATCAATATTCGATTATTTAATCACAAAAAGCGGTGGGCGTATATGCACAAAAAAAATTATTTTTCTCCTTCGTTTAATAGTTATTTTTTTATTAAAAAAAGAAATTTCTATTCTTTTCTGCGATCTATTGAATTGAGAGAATATAATGAAATAAGTAGTGATATTGAACAAATAGGTCATTACCAAAGATACATAACAGTTTGCATGAGTGTATTTTGATTTCAAGTATAAAAGAAAGAAGAAAAAAGAGAAAATGTGAAAATGTAATTATGAGTAGAATATCCTATTTCCTTCAAAAGTGATGATTCAATTCATTAAACACCTACATGGAATATTTTTCTTATTATTTGACATGCGCATTCATCTAAAGCTGACAAAAGGCTAGCCATTTTCAATAGGTTTTCTTTCTCGGAGTTTTCTCTCGCCCTCTCTCTCCTTCTCTCTCTCTCTCTCTTGTCGCTCTCTCTCTCTTTTTGTTGGTGTTATGGATATTTCTCTCTAGAATTCAAGCAAATAGGTACGTTAACCCCATTGATCCAAATATTAATATCGAAATGAAAGTGCAAGAGATCCCATGTATGAAATAGAAAACGTTTCTCTGTAATTAATATTGGATAGACTGAAAATCAATTATTTGAACCTATGCATCAATTCACATATTCTTATTCTTTTCATCTATTTTTCTTCTAGTTTTTTTTCTCTTTCTGCTTCGCCGGAAGAATCAATCAATCCTATCAATCGTTCATTTTCTATAGATCTCGTTAATTTCTCTTCCTAATATTCAACTTCAAGAAGAAATCTTCTCTGAAATAAAAGACAAGACTTCAAATTCTATTATTGTTCTATTGACTAACCTATCAAGCTGTTTTTAGGTTTCAATGATCTGACAATCGTATGTTTTTTCTTTCAAAACTTGTCTTTCTTTGAAAATCGTGACAAAATCATCCATAGAGATTACTGTTTTTGTTCTTGACTTATTTAATTACGTGATAGATATGCTTCCAATTACAAGTGAATAGGAGCTAATCCTTTAATTTTTCTTTTCTTTCTCTTATTAATAAGTAAACTAAAAATAATAGCAACAACGAGAAAATGAGACTATTTCGCAAATATTTTCTCTCTTTTCTTGTTGTGTAGTATTCTATTAAAAACTTGAAATCTATTCTGAAGGTGAATGAAGTTCAACTAGCACTATTCTTCTGAAATGAAGAAGAAGAGAAGCCTTTTTTTTCCCTTTTTCTTTGTCCTCTTTGAAACGTAAATATAGATTTCCTTTGAAATAGTTGACATGCACCGTCACCAATGCTACTAGTGAATGACAAGATCTATCACATTGATTCAACTGTCTCTTCTTATTAAAAATCATGATTGCATGTTCTATCTATTTGTCACTCAAACTCTCGAGATTGTATCATTTGTTTCAATAAGAGAGTTTGCCTTCAACATTTTAACTATTACCTTGAAATATCAAGAACATCTGTATGTATCAGATAAGATTCTCAATAGATTATGTCATGCATCTACATAATTGTGCTTGACACCACTCCCACTCTTTTTTAAATGCCGATGTCATGTTCAGGAATAGTCAAACGATACTTATAGATCGTTGTTAGGAGACCAGTAGATTGTAGCTAGCATCGTATTGTTTCCATGAGCTATTAACAACTATTTTTGAATCATTATTTTGTTACCATTTAGTCTCTATTTTTGCTTGTAGGGATAAGAGAAGAAGAAGAAGAAGAGAGGGGGAAAGAAGGGAAATAATCATATCAAAAACTGTCGTAAAGCTGCTTAGTCGTTCTTTAAAGAAATTTTCTTTCGAAATAATAATAGTACTATACATTTGAACAAATATGATTTACTATTCATCGTCTCAAATATAAAGAAAGAGTTCCTCCATGTCATGCTTATAAATAGAAATAGACTGTATTCAATCGAGCTATGCTCGTGTGTGTGTGTGTGTGTGTGTGTTAACTGTCTAATAATTTAAGAGACAAACATTCTCGTTTTAATTACTTACATGTTTCAAAGAATAAGAATAATCTGTAGAAATAAATCTATTATTATTTTCTTTTGTTCGATTTCTAAATATTGTCTAAAGACGTACTTGACCGTGTGAATTTCTTGAATTATATATGTTTGTTACATTTCAGAACACCCAACAGACTGCTAATTTATCGTCCTTTTCACCATGTTATTCGATATATTGGCCGTGTTCGTTGTTACACTTATCTCACCATTGTTTTTATGTACCACACCTGTGCACGGCCTCCCAACATCATCGTCGATCCATCAGTATATCCATAAACACCCACGAACATCACTCAGGCACTTGCATCATCATCCAGTACCGAGTGTCAATTATGATTTAGGTGGAGATATGTCTCAAATGTCAATTGGTGAAAGCAACGAATATTCAACAATCGAAAATCACGATGATGATGACGATGAGAGTGACAACGCATTAACATCGTCATCATCATCATTCTTTGCTTCTTCTCTTGATACACCTAATGAACCATTGAATTCTTATGTTCATGCATTGCCATCGAAACCATTGTTTAGAAAATTATTACTATCATTACAAAATAACCAACAAGAAAAACGATCGGATTCGTCATCAATCAGTGCATCATCAATACCGGCACAATTCAATTTCAATCAAGCTGTGGCTGCAGCGGCATTTGCTGATCCATCGAATGCAGATAACGTTGTCAATTTAAGCAATTTAAGTGAATCAACACGTTTATCACCTTCACTTAAAGCTTTAGTCGAAACCAATCCATTTGCACGTGCTTGGCTTACTATGCTTTTACAAAAAGTCATGGAAGAACAACCTGTACCGTATATTTTCAAATATGGTCGACGGCGCAAGAAATAATGAAACAAATCTATTTTCTTACCAATAAAAAAACACGCGAACGACGAAACACGAGCCAAGAAAGTCATATTTTTTCATCATTATGATCATCATTATTTTGACAACGTACAAAAATTTTTTAGTATCGTCATCTTCTTCATCATCATTATCATCATCAGAATCAGCATTGTTTCTAAATGTGCCGGAGATCCAGAATAAAATTCCTTTACCTAAGAAAATTTTCTCACATATATTATCACTAATCACAAACAGAAGACAGAAACGGAACAGTTGAAATTTTTTTCTTATGTTCATTCGAATTAATTATTCATCACGAAAGTATAAGCTTGAACTCAAATGAATAGATATCTTCAGCATACACACACACAGAAAAAACAACAAATTCTTTTTTTGTTTTATCACGATTAAATAATCCGCTTTAGGTGTTTTCCTTGTATCCTATTTTCATCGAAAGTACTTGCCAATCATTAACATTTGAGTTATTCAACGAGTTTAATATAAAAACGACAATTTTCCATGTAAAATGATTCAAATTTTATTACGTGATAGAATATATGAAGAGGTAGTGTAGAATATCTGATGACGTCAATTTTCATATTGTAATTTTACAAGAACTTATTGAAGTCAAATTTCTAATGATGACGAAAGACGAACTCAATCGACATGTATCGCAGCGAATGCAATTTAAATAATACTTCTATTGTAATCTATCTGAAAAATAGAAAACCACAAGAAATCGAAAACTTCCGATTTCGTATTCATACGTTAAAATAGATGAAATAAAAATATTTACGGCATCATTCACATATCTACGTTTATTTCCTTTATTTTTCAAAAAAAAACAAACTTTATCAATGATTACAATACATATTAACAGTTGAATGCGCTAAGTTAGATTATATCTTTCAATTCATATACGTCATCACTTTGAACTCTTTGCCTAATCATACGTGCAATTATCATGTTTTCCAAAGTAAATATGAAGACCAACCATTTACTCTCAACGATCATTCTTGTTTATCATTAGTATACTTTGTTTAATTGTAAAGAACATTTTCTGATTTTTTTTTCTCTATTTTGCTCTCTGTGAATAAGGTTAAAATGTTCCAGTGCAGTGTATATCAAAAGATAAAAAGAAACAACAACACGAAAACTTCTCTATCAATCGTGAGATTTTGCAGAAAAGATCGTAGGATGCATGTTGATTTCTTTCTGTAGATCAACGACATCTGAGTTGATATTTAATTTCATTTTTTGTAACAAATAATTTATTTTTTTTCTTTTCAATCCAATGAATTAATGATTTCTATCGACGACGCTAATTCAATTCCATAAATCCTAACAAAATCTATAGGTGTCACTAATTCGTTCATGTTTCAACAAAAAAAAAGAACAACAGATGATATTTGATTAAACTAAAATCACAAGTTATTACTCACGATTATCTAGCTGTACTGTGAGTCATATCAATTCTTAAGATTCTTATCTAAACAATTGTTGTTTACTCTTTTTCATCATGAGTAAAGCATCATTTGATAATAGTGGCATCATTGAAACAAATAACGATGCATGTCAATGCAAATTGTATGCAGTCGAACGTGGATATTGGAAAGATCCTTATTTGAAATTATTAGCTGGCTCAGCACATCACGAACGTCGTACGCCCGAGATCAGTCTTGGTTATTACGTACGTGTTCATGGTCTTCGATATTTAGTTGAAAAATTTATTGAATTAACCAATGAACAATGTCAAATAATTAATATTGGCTGTGGTTTTGATACAACGATATTTTATCTATTAGACAAGCCGAATATTCGTTTTAAACATTTTGTTGATATTGATTTCGAAGAAACAACAGAAATTAAATCGAATAAAATTCGTCGATTGCCTTTACTTCAAAAGAAACTGCCTGCCGAAGATAAATCATTGAAAATACCATGTGGTTTTCATTCATCTTCGTACACAATTTTGCCCGTTGATCTTCGCGATATAAATCAGTTAGATAGTCAATTCAAATTTCTTGTCGACCATCAAATTCTTGATTTAACTAAACCAACATTATTTCTCAGTGAATGCGTTTTAATCTACATGTCAAACGAACATTCGACGAATCTATTAAAATATTTCTCATCGAAATTTTCTCGTTGTTGTTTGTTTGTTAACTTCGAACAGATAAATATGCACGATCGTTTTGGACAAATTATGTTCGATAATCTCAAACAACGTTCGTGTCATTTGATCGGTTTAGATTCGTGTCAATCAATCGAAAGTCAATTTGAACGTTATCGAAATGCGAATTTTAGTGGCATGAATGGTTTGACATTGAATGAATTCTATCGAAAATATTTCGATTTGAATGAAAAACGACGAATTGAATCGATCGACGGAGGTCTCGATGAGAAAGAATTACTCGAACAATTATTCGAACATTATTGTTTTTCTTGGGCATATAGAGATGAAGAAAATATTGGTTTAGAACAAATAAAATTTTAAACTCTTCGATTTGTTTTTTTTTATTTTCAGATAAACGAAAATTAGAAAAACAAAATCATTATCATGAGTTTATTTGCGATGTCAAATACGAAGATTTTCGATAAACTATTAGAGAAAGCAACGAGCCCACTGTTGCTCGAGCCTGATTGGGAAGCTATTCTTCAATTATGTGACATTGTCAAAACACAAGACGTTCCGTAAATGATTTTTCTTTGTTTTTGTCAAATGTTTATTTTATTTTTCTGTAGAGCTAAATATGCTGTGCAATCAATAAAGAAAAAATTCGGTCATGAAAACGCACATGTTATTCTTAGTTCACTTCAGGTAGAAAAACGAACTGGTAAATTTTGTTTTTTCCTATTGAGGTGATTTAGTGTTTGGAATCAATTGTAAAAAACTGTGGAGGATCGGTGCATAAAGAAGTTGCACAGAAGGATATGGTCGAAGCTTTACGTGAATTAGCAAAAGTAGAAAATGAATAATCGAAAGAGAAGAATTTCAAAAATGAATTTTAGGCTGGACCTGATATTATTCGAGATAAAGTTCTTGAATTAATTCAATATTGGTCGCATGGTCTCGGTAAAAGATAGTTGAAATCAATCGATTTGAAATTCGATCATTTGTTTCTCTTGAATTTAAGGTCAACAACATAAAATCTTCACCGATACGTATAATCTAATGAGACTTGAAAACTATCAATTTCCTCCATTGAAAGAAAGCGAAGCAATGTTTGAGAATAATGATGTTGCACCTGAATGGCGTGATGATAAAGAATGCTTTCGTTGCCATCAAGTATTCACAACATTTACTCGAAAAGTAAAGTCAATTGAAAGTTTTTCTTGAAGTTCTATTTTTGTTTTGTTTCGATTTGTTAAGCATCATTGTCGAGCATGTGGAGATATCTTTTGCGATAAATGCTCATCGAAACAATGTCCGATTCCAAAATTTGGCATCGATAAAGATGTACGTGTATGTGATGCATGTTATGAAAAGTTAACATCTGGGTAAAGACCTTCGAAAAAAAAAGAAATCGTCGTGATTTTCTATTGTCGATTTGATTGAAATAGATTAATGCCAACTGTAAATTCAATTCCAAGACCACCGACTGTACAAAGACCAACTACGACTACGACAGCAAATCCAGTAGGAAATCTGTGAAATTAATGAGAGATGATTTTCGAAGTTTTCTTTTTTGTTTTTATTTAGACAAAAACTCAAGCAGAAATCGACGAAGAAGAATCGTTTCAATTAGCATTGGCTATTTCACAAAGTGAAGCTGAGGAAAAAGAACGACAGAAGAAAATGTTAACACAAAAATACGCGATGTCAAATTTCGTCTCACAACCAACACCTACTAACACTTATCCTTCAGTAAGACTACAACCAAAAAAAAAGACTCAAGGTCGAAATCTGATATCGATCATCTTCTCACATAGAATACTTCCGACAATACAAATGAATACAGCGAACTTAATAAATATATCGAACGTGGTCGTCAAGAACAACAACAACAACAACAAGAGAGATTTCCTGTGTCCAACGGACATACAACTGAGCTATCTGTACAACCACCAGTAAAAACACAAATTCGAAATTATTCAAAATAAATCTTGTTTTTTTTTGTCTTTAGTCTGAATCGAATAACTTCATAACTGACAACGAAATCGATCAATTCACAACTGTTGTTAATGATCATATAAAGAACTTTAAATTTCGAATGTTAAGCAATCAACAACGTAATCGAAATGTAACCAACGATACGGCCGTTCAGTCTGTTTTCGTTATGTTACAACATTTCTATCCTGAATTGAGTCACTATATGCAATTGCTCGAAGATAAACGAAGTAAAATTTCATTTTCTATGAAATCATATTATTGATGTCGGTTGGTAGGTCATTATGAAAATTTACAGGATAAATTAAACCAACTGAAAGATGCGCGTGAAGCTTTGAATGCTCTACGATCAGAACATTACGAAAGAAAACAACAGGAAGCGATGGAACGTGATCGACAACGACAGATTCAACTCGCACAAAAACTTGAATTCATGAGACAGAAAAAACAAGTAAAGAAATTTGAAATTTTCCTTTGTTTTTCAAGTCTGCTCGTAGGAATATTTGGAATATCAACGTCAAATGCATCTTCAACGTCTAGCTCAACAAGAATTAGAAATGAAAAATCGTCTCGAACAACAACGACAATTAGCATTGGCACGAGAACAATACGTGCAAAATCCTCAATTAGTAAGTGCGAGTCTAGTATCAATATAATAAGGTTACTCTGCTCCTCGTTTCTTTTCCTTCATTTCCTTTTCAAGGGCTTCAATGCTCATGAGAAAATCTTCATCTATTTTTTTTTATAATTAATTTCTTCTTAGGCAATGCCATCATATGATTACAACCAAGTACCAGCGCAAAATCCTGTTTATCAACCGTCATATAACCCAATAATCGATCCGAATACTCAATACTCAATGATCCCATCGTATCCTCCGCCTCCTACAGTGACTCATTATCCTCCAATGATGAATTATCCAATGAAGACAGATGCAAACGTACTACCACCACCACAAGCGCCTGTTCAAATGTCCTATCCCAATGGAGCTCATGGAGGTATATCAAGTAAAGATTTTTGCCCAAATTAAATCTTCGTTTTCTAAGCGCGCATTGAGTCATGATAAGAAACATTTTCTCGAAAAAACAAAGCAAATAAAAATAATCACAGTCAATTTCTATATTTAGCCGAATATTATCTCTATTTTTTTATTCATACTTATCGCTAATATCAATGAGTCAATATTACTATATGATTTTTTTTCTTTCCTGCGTTTGTTTAGATAATAATTATAGTCTTCCTTCTGGCCCACTACCAACGACGAATGTTAGCATGCCCTATACTCAACAGCCAATAAATCCAATTGTTCATGAACAACAGCAACAGTCTGAACAACAATTAATATCTTTCGATTAACAGTTTCTGTTTTTTTTTATTCAACTATTTTCGTGACGTGCAATCGTCTTTTATTTATTCACTTTTTTTTTCTTTGCGTTCTTGGAATATTATCGTCTGTACCATCATAAAAATATCAAAATAAAAATGTCCTTAAAAGACAGACAAAAAACGAAATAAAACTTTGACGGGTTTTTATTTATTTTGGCGTCATGTTTGAATTTTCTAAATTTCATTATTTCTGAACCCGGGGTGCAAAGAAACAAATATAGACGAGCTTTTCGTTCTGTAGTTTTTTCTACATTCCTCTTTCTTTCTCACCCTCAAGATAGAAAGAGGAAGAGAGAAAGAGAGAGAGAGAAAGAAAAAAGTCCTTCCGTTTTTTTTCCTTTCGCAAGAAAATAATATCACCAATGAACAAATCAATTGGTGATATCGCAAATTTGAACATGTGTCACGAAAAACTACCGTAGGATGATATATGAAGGCCTGCTCAGGTAATATATGGTGATAGACGAAGTGCCGAACGATGACAAAGCGAATTTATATTGATGTGGGACAATGTTTATTTGAGCGACAGGCTATCGTTCGTTCTTTCTCTCGTTCTCTCGTTCTCTCGTTCTCTTTCTTTCTCTCAATCTCTCTCTTGATTCAAAAGAAAGAGAACGACGTAGCGACGGGCATATAAATAGAGCTGCATTGCTCTTAGATCGGCAGTAAATCGTCATCAGAACGTCTCTTCTTCTCCGCTTCATCTTCATTAAAAACTCCAACTCAACCAGAGAAAGTTACAATTATCTGTAACGTCGATTTTCTTGCGTAGATCTAATTGACTTTTTTTTTTGAAAATTTCGTCTCTATAAACTTCTCTTTTTCACTATGAGCAGTTCCGTTGTTCGTCGATATAAAATTCGTAAATCACCACCTCAACCATTAGATCGTCATTTATCCGAAATAGGCGACACTGATGGTTCGACATACATCAATGCGGGTATTGATTCTACCTGGTAGGTTTACAATTGTTTCATTCGAATTCCATTTAGTTTTCTTTTTTTTTTGTTTGATTTTAGTTGTAAAAAACGTGGGCGAACAATCCACAAACTTACAAACGGTGTCATGGTGTCCTCATCTCAGTCTAAGATAGCAAACAAACGAATGCTAGCTAAATCATGCGATAATTTAGCATCTGCTTTAATCAATGATAATTCCAATGATGATCAACTCGATTCCGTCAATTGCCAAGATTCTCGGTCTGGTAAATAATCGAATACATTTACATGTTCAAAAGCACGATAAACAAGAGACATTTTCGTTTGTGAAAAGATGTACACGAATTTAAGTGTTGCATTCTTTTTTTTCATTTATTGTACAGACATAAAATTATATATTTGTTTGCTTGTTTTTTTCCTTCTTTTGTGTTTCTACTGTTCTTTTTTCCAGTGTATTTCGACTAAATCACAGTGAAAAATGAACAACTAGAGTATATTCACCGCTCAGTACAACTGATGAACGAAATAAATTATATCTTTTTTTTGTATATTTCATAATAAACGTTATATGCAGAAAAAAGTAAAACAAAACATCTTTTTTTTTTCATCTCAGTAATATTGATTAGGAGTCTGAGGAAAGAGATAAATCGTATCTATTAATAGATATTATTCTGTGGACGATAAGTACATCAATAAGTAATCGCTAGTCGTATGAAATATGTTTTATACGGTTCGGACAGTTTTTTTTCTTCTCTTTCTGCTCTTGGGGTGAGTATAGAAAGAGAGAATGAATAAAATCATTAAATAGGACAAAGGCGTGATTTGGCCACAATCACGACGTAAATAAAACTTTCCTAGATCTTTTATTTGATATATTAGTAGCAGTAGCATACTTCTAAGGTCAATGGTTGACGTTCAATCAAAGGAAAAACAGATGCAAGGTTTTTCGTGGTTGATTGACAGGTTACTCCGAGACGGTGTAAACATGTTTTTTTATTGGCTTGTTGTTCAAAAGAACATTCTAGAACATTGAAAGATGTTGACTTTGAATTATTGACTATTTTAACTCGTGAATGTTACATTTGACTTGAAAACGATGATTAATCGACGAATATTTCAACTTTTGGATGAAATAATATCGTATTATTATTTCACTTAGATGTCGCACGTAGTTGTTAATTCGAAAAAATGAATTTTTTTTCAAGATTTTCATCTTATTATTCGAAATAAAATCGAAACTAATTTTATTTCGATAAAATAAATCGAACAAATTCTCACTTGTCGAAATCGAACCAATAGATTTTATTTGAATTATTTGTTTATTTTTTGTCTCTGTTGTCTTTCTCGCACTCGAATCAATTGTTTATTTAATTCTTTAAACTAAATTAATTCTCGAGTAAATTCATAAGTTCATATTGAATATCAGTTTCATAATGAGTACAACACAATTGAATGAAACAAATTCACAAGAAGATTATGTGAATACGCGCGATGAACAACGGCAACATTGCCCGTCAACAAGTTCTTCGACGCCGAATTCATCAGGAGGAGAAAAACAATTTCAATTTTCGAATAATAACAATGCCACTAATGTCAATTCAAACGATCGGTTTGTTTGAAAATTGAGAGCTAAGACTGTTTTGAGAACGAACGCTTGTTTTGTTTAGATCAGGACATAATTCCAGAACGAGTTCACTAGCTGAATCGACAAGTACATCGATTAATCAAGAAGGTTTTTCGAATTTTCATGAAATAATTCAACATTTACAATCAGGTTTCTTTTGTTTTCACTAATTTCACTTAAAAATAACTTCGAATTTTCGGCATCTATGATAGTCTGGTTCGATCACAACAATCACGGTGGTTCGCGTCGAACAGGAAGTACATCTACGAATTCATCAAGTAACACATCGGAAAATGTTCCATCACATTATTCCAAAGGTCATTCACAATCGATGTCTTCTCAACAACACTATACTCACCATCAAACAGGTCAACATTCACAATATTCAAATAATCAACATCAACAATGGAACAATTACAATAATCCACGACGACCAAATAGTGGAAATTATAATCGAAATTATAGCGGAGGAAATAATGATGGACATTGGAATCAGAAATCGAATCGATTTCCACCGCATCGTTCGATGAATAATCTTATATCGAATTCAGGCAATTATCAACAACAATCACAATCGTCACCGCCTAGCCAACGACGACAAGGTGAGCAACAACAACAACAATACTATCACAATGATCAACAGCAACCGTCACAATCGTTCTACAAAAGTACGCATAAATATCATGAATCATTTGTTGTCCTTGATGTTGTTATTTACTTGTTATTTTTTTTTTATTCTAAAGAAAATCGTTCTGATCATGATCGTCGTCAAAATGGCTATCAAGCTCACCATCATCACCATCAACAACAGCAGCAACAACAACATCAATCAGTCGATTATTCATCAAATAATAGCAATACATCTGAACAGTCGAATATAAGTTCAACACAGTCGTATCCTAGTAATCTTAATTCCTACAACAGATAGTGTGTGTATGTGTGTATTGATTTCAATAGGCAAATACCTTAAAGATTAACAAAAAACAAAACGATCTTTTTCTTTTCTCTTCTCTTCTTTCTAAACGTGCGTGTATGTGTGGTTGTATTTGTTGTCAAATAAATTTTTCGTTTCCTATCAGAGGTTGAATACTCTCTAAACAATCTTTCTCATTCGTTTCTCTTACCTCTCAATATCCCCGGTAGTCATGTCACACCCTCGCTCCTCCTACTCTTCTTTCTTTTTTCGTTACTCGTTCGTTGGTTGTTGTATATAAACACTAGATTTTTATTTACTTTGTCGCGTATGTTTGTGTGTTGTGTTTTTATTGTACGACTATTTTATTTAAACTTTCTCTCTTCTTTTTTTTTCTTAAAAATCATGAATTATATTATTTCAAAAAAAAAAAGATTTTACAAAATTCGAATATTCTCTAGATTATGAACCGATTATTTATTGGAATTGAAGGTGGTGCAACAAAAACTGAAGGTGTATTAGTGGATGAAAATGGAAATATTCTTGTAACGGTACATGGAGGACCATCAAATCCTTGGGTAAATTAAAATTTGAGAAAGAAAATTCGATGAATTTCATTTGAATTCAAGGTTGTTGGATTTGATAATGTGGCTAAATTGTTAAAAACTTTAATCGATGATATACTCAATGAAAGTAAAATAGTATGGGAGCAAGTAATAAGTGTCGTAAGTTGAAAAAACGACATATATATGTATGTAAATGATAGATTGATCGATTGAAATGCGTTCTAGGGTATAGTGTTGAGTGGTGCTGGACAAGGGGAGTCTCAAAATAACCTACGCCGTGAACTTGAAGCACTCCATGTCGACGTAAGTAAAGTATCGATCGGTGAAGATATGTTGGGTCCTGTACCGAATGGTGGAGTTTTAATAATTGCTGGTACAGGTTCGAATTGTGTTGTTTATAATGATGATGGTACAAGCAAACGAGCCGGAGGGTAATTGTTCAATGACTGAGTAAATAGTCTAATGAAGTAGTTGTTTTATTTAGATGGGGGCATTTATTAGGTGATGAAGGAAGCGCCTATTGGATTGCTCAACGAGCGATAAAACGTGTTTTTGATCAACAAGACAATCTGAATGTTTCGCGTTATGATTTAACGAAATTAAGCGATGCTATCAAAGCATATTTTCAAGTAGATATTTGATTGAAGACAAAAAAAACAAACGAGAATAACTTAATTTAGGTACAAGATATGAGTCAATTGTTAAGTTTTTTCTACAAGAATTTTCAAAAAGATGTTATCGCTCGTTTTACTCAAATCATTGCTGAATGTTCGTATTGATTGAGATCGATAAAAACAAGAAACAAAATATGATTTCTGTTGTTTTTTTTTAAATTTCTAGTGGCTTCGAAACATGATGATCAAGCTAGTCAAGAATTGTTTCAAGAAGCTGGCTATACTCTCGGTGCACATTTACGAGCGATAACACCTCATATAAATCCAAAATTCTACAAAAATGGTCAACTACAAGTCGTCATTGTTGGTTCAGTTTTCCATAGTTGGAAATTTCTAAAACCTGGTAGAAATCTACTCATACGAATGATCAACTAAACTATCTTAATATCTGCAGGTTTTACCGATGCACTTGGTAATGCACATTCGTTACCATTCAATCGAGTGCAATTGAGTGAACTGAAACCGTCGGCGGCGGCGATCGGTATGTGTCCGATCTCTTGATCATTGACTGTACAACCTTTTTGTTTTGATAAACATTTAGGTGCTGCTATCTGGTCAACCCGTAAACAGCACATTCTAAGTCCGAATATTGATTTTTCGAAATATTTAAATATTCTTGACACGATCGATATTCAAACGAACTGATAAACTTGGCACAAATTTTTGTTCTCTTCGACTTGATTCTATCATAGTGTTATCTTTTTCTCGGGCAATAGATATGTGATTTTATTGACTTAGTAACTCTTCTTCTTCTCTTTTTATGGGTTTTTGTGAATGGTTGAGCATGACATTTTACAAAAAAAAAAAAAAACATAATTTGTTAAATTATTCTTGTTATTTTATCTGAGCTTATTTTGTGATTTTACTTGTACTCCTTCTTTTTTTTGATCATTAATTAATCTTTTAATTTATTTCTCCTAGTTGACGTTTCTTTTTTTCCAAAGAAAATGAAAAAAAAAGAAGAAATTGACCATCTGTCATCGAGTGTTTACAAATACTGATCATTCACTCTACTTTGACATTTTAGATCATGGTAACAAAATTAATTGTTCTATGTGAATATACAATTGTTAATCATTTTTCAACAATTCTTTCAACACAATTAACAACATTAAATGCATTACCAGTTAATCTCAAAGCACGTTTATTTACTCTGCTATCTCATCGAGGTTTAATCAACGATAATAATCTACCGTATTTATTAAATTGTCGAACACGTACATTCGATTTTCGAGATTGTATTAACATAACTGATCAATCGCTGATATTAATGGCTCGTTGTTCATTAACAGCTCAAATCGAACGCACACGTCTTCAAGCATCAACAACAACAACAACAACAGCGGCAGCAGAAGCAACGGCAACGACAGTACAAAACGAAATTATTGTACAACCAACAACATCGGTTTTAAATCCGTCCGTTATTTATCTTCGTGGACTGAACATAACCGATAATGGTTTAATTCAATTTGTTCAACAATATCCATCATTACGAAAAATTCGTGTTTATAATTGCGTACAAATTACTGACGAATCACTTCGAGCAATTGGAACGTATTGTTTACGTTTGATGGAATTAGATTTAACCGGTTGTATGAACATAACTGACGAAGGTATCGATGGTCTTCGACAATTAACTCATCTTCGAGCTTTAGCTTTGACACAAACGCATATCACTGATCAATCATTGATTTCCATTGGTCAATCATCGTTTCATCATACATTGAATGAAATTAATTTGAGAATGTGTACAGAAATTACCGATGACGGCTTCCTTTTCTTGCTCAAACATTGCCCAAATTTGAAAACCATCGGATCAGTTCAATGTCCGAAATTAACCGAACGTTCACGACAAAATCTTAATCCACATACGCATCAATTATCATTTCTCGTTTGGACAATTCCAGTTAAAACATAATTCGAATGATGAACAGACAATTTCAAAAAAAAAAATATATCAAGTTTTGTTTGTTTTCTGCTTTTTCATTTTTCAATCTCGGTGTTGTGTTTAACATATTATAAATTTTATTCTCATTTATAATTTTTGTCATTTGTATACAAAATAAAAGAATTCATTTTTGAATGTATATATATATCGACTATCACCAAAAAACAAATCTCTTTATTTTCTTGTATTGAATTTATACGAAGAAAACTCTCGACACATGGGAAACGATGTATCATAAACTGTATGTTTTAGATAATGGCATCATCGGAACCGGTAGTTAATCGACATGATCAACTTGATCAAACAAATTATCCAACCACTGAAACATTCTCGATTCCATTAGAACCATCATCTATCTGTTCAGGAATGACTTATTTGCCTTGTCCTCGAAATAATCTTGCAATTGTATTGATGCAGAATGGGAAGAATATTTTAGAATTACGTCAAACGGAGAATGACCAATTGCAAGTTATTCGTTCGATTGAATTAAATGAAATTCCATCGACAGTCGATGATTTTGTTTGGTCACAACAACGAAATGAATTGTTATTTATTTCGAATGGAATTTTGTTTACATATGATCTTGATCACGAACAGATAACGAACACGTTAACTATTGATGAAGAAAAAAATAAATATCGAATCGGTTCGAATACAAATGCAATCGCTTGTGTCGATTCTCGTACATTGAAATTATACGATTTGAAAACATTAAAATTTCTTCGACAAAAACGTATCGATCATGTTTGTGAAGATATTGAATTCGATGATCAATATTTCGTTTCAACACATACAGGAAAATTAGAATATCTCGATCGAACACTTTTCTCCATACGACGTTTTCCTATTGGTGGTACGTCAATCTGTCGATTTAATAAAAATCTATGGTTAATTGCTGATGCATTCGATAATCGTCTTCTATGGCAATCACTTGACAAACTTCTATTAACTATCTATCATGTTCATCAACCGAAATCAATTGTTATCATTCCGACAATATCTCGGATTATTATCCAATGTAATGATCCGAATCAACTACTAATCTATGATCCACTTTCTTAACATAGTCTTTGTTTTTAAAAAGAAATGTAATTGCTTGTCGAAAATAAATCAATGAATCATTGTTTTTACGAAGTGTAGGCATCTGTCAGGTGTGTTTATTTACCTTATTATTTACATAAGAGAAAAGACAAATAGTTACAATAGGATCAAGAGAATTGATAAAAAAATAGTTTTGCTTTCCTTTTAGCCCTTCTACCTTTTTTTCTCTTTTTTTTTTTATTAAATCATGTAACTGACAAGTTAACGACTAGACATACTCAAAAAGCAAAGCAAGAAAAGAATAATAGAGCACAATCTTGAAAGCAAAAAAATATATAGATGCCAAAGCAGGGTTAATTAAATAAACGAGATCACCAGGCAAAGAGCAAAAAAGAAATCGATTTGTTCTTATCACAGTTTCACTATAGACACAAAGTAAATCCTCTTACCAGGATGTACATAACTGTTTTTCATCGATTATTTGATCACCAATGGTTAACCACGGATGATCGAGTAATTCTTTTAAGCCCACCGTTCGACTTTCAATTGCTCGTCGAAATTGCCAATAATACGGACCAGCAAATACTTGAACAATACGTGGTGTTCGTTCAAATAGATTCTGTAATGTTTGAAATAAGATTTCATGTCGATCATTATCCGAATCAGCTGTACATATTGACCAACCGAAATCAATAAAAGTCAATGGAGATATCGATGATACAGAAGCTAAATCGTCTAATGACGATTGTCGACTATCGCCACTTATACTTGAATAATCATCTTCACCATCGTCACTTGACGACCAATGTTCATAATGATATTTTGATGTACTGATTTCGTCATACGGTTTGTAATAATAATTTTGACAACCATTCAAATCACAATGAATTATATGATGTTTTAATAGGATTAACAATTGTTCGATAAATAATCTTACGAATTCACGTGCTTGACATTCGTTGAGAAAAGTAAAATCTGTTCGAACAAGATTTTCCCAAACTGTTCGTCCTTGAATGTATTCGAATGCGATTAAATATCCATCGTATGTGTCCAAACGTGTCGTTCCATTTTCGATACAACGTGAGATTGGTAAATGTGGACAAATACGTCCTAATTCACCAAGATACTGTTCAATTGGAACGTAATTCTCCAAATTTGTTAAACGACGATTATAAACAACATTTTTCGGTTTATAAAAACAATTTTTCGTTTGTTTTAACTCGAGAAAATCATCGTACGATACGAACGTATCGATGAAATCCGTACGAATTAATTTTAAAGCCACGAGTCGTTGATCATTTTGCCAGAGATCATGTGCATAGTAGACTTGACAAGTCGAGCCAATTTTTCGATCATGTTTGGTACTTAAACGAAATCGTTGGTCGAGTCCTTCACGCTGAAGCAGCGCTTCGATCTCGCCACGAGAATAATTAAGTGTATGGGATATTTTGAAAATCTATTTCAAAATGAAATGATGATTCGAGTATATCGATCTATTTATAAGAGCATTTTTTATGATTTCTCTTCCATGGAGTAAAAGAAAAAACGTCGAGAGAAGAAAAGGAAAGAAAAAAGAGAGAAAAAAGTGAATGAGACGCTTGCTTAATAACGTGAAAAGAATGATTACCTGCCGATGTTGTTGTTTTTGTTTTTTGTTATTGTTGTTAGGATAGGAGTCAAATATATATATTATTAAATAATCATTAAATCCGAAAACAGAAAAACAATATTTCTTTTCTGATCTTAATGTATAACTTGATGATATTTCAATCTAAAATAATGTTAATAAAAGTTCGATCATATTCTTCGACTCGTTCGTTTTGCTTTTATTTATCATTTCTTTATTTTCACAAACGTGCACACACACACACTTTATACCATATAACATGCATGTGTTTTTTTTTGCGTGACATTTAATCGGCAAAATCTCGAAAAACTAATATCGTTATTTGAAGTATAACGAAAACGAATCATTTTATAGTACTATGGCAATCGATATTGATAAGATAATATACCAATCAGCTGTTTCGTTTTTTTCTTCTTCGTCTTTTTATTTCGTAGATATAGGATCGCCTACGCGTCGAATTGTTGTTATTAAGAAATACTATCTGTGTATGTTTCTTTCTTTCGTCGAAAAACTCTAACAACATTCGTTATTCTTTTTTTTTGGTATATGTAAAATAGAACGAACAGAAAAGAAAAGTAACACATTGCTGGAATGGTTGGCATTTTTTTAATGTAGAAATATAAGTGTAGGAGGAGGTGAAGAAGAAGAAGGAGAAATAAATCGATATAGATGTCAAAGACTATGGATAGAATGTTGTATTCAAGCATATAATTTACAAATTGTATATAGACATACCAATCGAAATGTCAACTGCATTCATTTTCTATTTGATTAAGAACTGAACCGAAACACTTCTTTAAGGTTTTGTATATTTGAAAGAAGACATGTTTCGATTAATAATGAAATAAAGTGCCGCTTTTATTGGTGTGTTGAAGCGGAGAAAAAAGATTCGTAGAGGACAAAAAAAAATTGTTCGATTAAAGTATTACATATTTACTGATCATCGCGGATAAGTACTTACGTTCTTCACGTTTGTTAATGTTTAGGTCAAATAGAAGAAAAAAAATCCTCATTGAATCCAATATGAACCAGACAAAAAAATTGATATGATTAAAATTCAAGTGTATGATAATTACCGTTTGCAGTACTTCGAACAAATCTGAAGGTTATGATTACAATTCAATTACATTTCAAATGTACTGATATCATAAAAGAAAAGGGTACATACGAATTTTATGTTGGAAAAAAAAACTTTGTATTTAATTAATGATTAAATAACGCGCATAGACTGAAATTTGTTTTCAAATGTTTGTTGATATATTCTACTGTAAATAAATACGAAGCAATTATTTAAAAAGAATTGTTTACAAATACTTTGTAAGAGAAAGAGAGAGAAAAAAAAGCTTACGACACTCGGTATTCCCAGGCGGTCACCCATCCAAGTACTAAC